>Ga0065711_1002081_pt1 | contig 36691 bp, 38 predicted proteins | sample Hoacrofraction12_FD_59098 | JGI IMG/M metagenome (GOLD analysis project Ga0065711, IMG submission 59098) | Hoatzin crop microbial communities from Cojedes, Venezuela - Epithelial fraction 12 v2 (version 2) | ecosystem: Host-associated > Birds > Digestive system > Esophagus > Crop | place... | reverse complement strand
TCCCTGGGCAGCCTGTTCCAGTGCTCCGTCACCCTCAGAGGGAAGAAGTTCTTCCTCATGTTCAGACGGAACTTCCTGTGCTTCAGTTTTGTGCCCATGGCCCCTTGTCCTGTCCAGCAAGTACAAGTACCTTTTCCTAAGTTTTATGGCAAAAAGCAGCCACCAAAGTCCTACAGTCCTGCTCTATGCGCCATGGTACTTCCACTCTCTTCTGCGTGTGGCTTTTGTGATCATGAACACTAAGCTCAGGAATTTGTGTTTGTTGCAGCATCCCCATTTTCTGTTAAAATAAAGATTTTTTTTTATTTTCAATATGGGAACAAGATAGCTGTTGTTGGCTTCCGGAGAAGCAGTAAGGTTTCCTCCCATCGTGGCTGTGGTGACTGTCGTGGCTTTCATTACAGGTGTGGTGCAAGGGGTTGTTTAGCTTGTTCCTCTGCATGGACGTCTCCCAGGGGTGAGCGGGAGAGTTGTCTTCCCTCCTCACCATTCACTTCCAGCCCTGCCCTGGGAAATGCCAGCCGAACAGAAGCTGGGTCCCTTTGGACACCTCATTATTTCAGTTTGCCAATGGCATTGCTTTTCCTCCCTTGGTAGTTTGGCTGTGGGTGTTTGTGCCTTCTCATTTTCCATGCTCTTAACTCTCTGAGGCTCTTCTTTGCCTGCCTCCTCTTCCTTTCAGAAAGGTTTGTTTTCTGGCAAAAGCCAAATCTGCAGCCCTCTCCCCAAGCCTTCCCTCCCAGTGATGTTCAGTTTGCTGTGGTGTTTGCTACCAGGCTCCGGTCAGACCTGCTTCAGCACAGCCCTGCTTCTGGAGACCTGTGAGTTAGATGGGACCTTTGCTCACCCTTTACAAGGTGTTTTGAGGACTTACGATGAATTGCAAGGAGTAAGCATTGCTATAAACTGCAGCAGCAACTGTTAAAGCAAAATGTGAGACATTAAGTGCGCGGATTAGCCTCTCGGTCCAAAGAGACTCCAGGTCTGCTGGATGTGCTGGGATTAGAGCCTGGTCCTTGCTGAAGGTCTCAAAGTCCTTTGTTGGCCCAGAAATGATGAACTGCTTGGTCCTCGGTACAGTTGCACGTGCAGTTGTGATAACATGCTTGGAGGTACCTGTTGCTCCTTGGCCCTCAGGCATCTCCACACATAGGACCCAGTGCCTGCAGGGCAAACCTCTACTCCTGACTGGTCAATATGCTGATACAAGCCAACAGTTAAGAGTTCAGACAAGGCAGCAAAACATTAGGTTTTTAAACCTAGTTTAAAACCTAGTTTTAGTGTCATTAGACACCAAAATGTCTCTGATTCAGGGTCCAGGAGGAGCTGAAAGACACTGATGCACATGTTAGTATCACTGGAATACCAGTACAGGGATCCTGGCCCAGGTCTCCCATTGCTGCTAGAAAAGGTAATCCTGATTTACACCAGGATGTAACTTATGCTCTCTGTGTCCCTTGCTCCACTGCAAACAGTGAAACTGCCTCTCTCAAGGGTGGGGACGGGGAATACCTTCAAGGGAATAGGATGAGCCGGCTGATTCGAAGACCCAGTAGTAACCTGACAGCGGGTATCCTTTACTACGGCACCGGGCATGCAGGGGATCTCTCCTCCAAACGTGCATGCCAAACACCCTTTCATTTCAGGTTAAATACAATTACAATATACATATTGATTATATTTCCAAGAAATGCTTAGCATATTCATGGATTTTCTGGGAACCAATTAGCATATTAATGATTTTCACGCATGTCTGTTGACACCTGCGGGTGGTCGTCGGGGTTCTTCAGAGGAAGGCTCGTACTCTTCATCACAGTGTCTGCTGGTTGACCTTTGTTTCTGCACAAACTCAGTTCTAAGATCACGTATACCGTGTCCTTCCAGGTTGTTTGCTCTGATCTTGTTGCCATCTCGGTGCCTCTTTATCTCTGTAGTTTGGTGCATCCGCTCTCCCAAGGCCGAGCTGTCTGGAGTAGAATTATTTAGGAGTCTCTTATCCTACAGCTATCCCAACTATCCACTGAGGACCAAGACTTGCTTTGGTTTTAATTATTTTGTCTAATGACTTAAGGTGATAACTTCTATCTACATACTTCCACTACATTCCTAGGTAGAAACAGGGATTAGTACAGTAGTTACAGCGTTAGATCACTATGTATGCAAGAATACTGACTGTAATAATAAAAACTACTAACATCTAGAAAATATTATTAAAGCTACTTTATTATAGTTTCACTTTTCTTATGATGCCTTCTATCACAGCCATATCCCTGTGTATCCCAAGAGATTATTTCATTCATGCGCTTTCTTCCACTTCTCCTCAAGGTTCCCTCCAGGTCCCTTCTTCCCATTAAGCCTGTGGTGTTTGAGTCACTGAGTGGGAATGGAGGAAAAGGAAGTTAATTTCGAGCTGTTTTGTAGTTTCCTGAGTTTTGGCTGACTCTGCATGGCTTTAGGTGTGATCTGGCTCTCTAACACTCTTTCTGTGGCCCTTCAAGGGTGTCTAGCTCTGATGAAAAGAAATAAAGACCTTGAAATCGGGGGTGAGGGGTGTATTAAATAATTACCAGCAGCGCTTTGTCCTGAAGGGTTGTGTGGATCTGCACCTGTGCTCCCACTGGTTGCACTGGTATTGCTCAGCAAATGAGGGACAGGGCCCAGACTCTGAAGGCACGTGGTTCAGACAGCCCGGCATCTCCACCCCCTATCCTAGTCTCCTTCCACCTCTGTTGCTTCCAGAGCACAGGGTAATCTTGGATGGGATGCCATGAGCAGATGGCTGTGAAAGTGCTTACCTCCCAAAGTCCATTTTGCATAGGTCTTCTACAACCTGGGGTTAGTTATGACTCTCTGAGGAGGTCCTGAAGGCTGATCTTGTATCTCAGCAGGGCAGGGAAGGAATATCACTGTGGTGCCTGGGGGCTGGACCCCACAGAAGTCCGTTCATCATCAGGTGCAAGGTCATTGCTCCTTCTACTGCCACTGCATATGGGGGTAAAAGAAACAAGGCAGTCCAAGCAAGGTCCACATGACATTGCCACATGTAGCTCAGCTCAGAAAAGATCTCCAGGGTTACCTGAAGGAATTTTTAACTTTTAAAACCCAAGGGTTAGATCAACAGTTATTCCTAAAATTGTTTTAAAGCTAGTAAACAAGTGAGGCAAGAGCTCAGAGAACGGCCAGGTCTGTTTTCCTCAGACCTCTCTTTTGTCTCTTCAGATGGGTCTGTGTAGCTCTTAGCTTTCTTAATTCTGTCCCCAGGGTCTTTTGGAGTGATAGCAGACTGATGACTGCAGGATAATTCCCACTAAAATGACCCACCTTGGGTTCCTGGTGTCTGTGGTTTGTCTGGCCAAGGCCAGCTTCTGATGGATGGTCTTTTTTCAGGACTTCTTCTGGAATTCAAAGTGATAGCCTCCAGGGATCATTCTGGGTTCTTGTAAGTCAAATGTGACACAGTCCAGGGGCTGGCACAAGCCTTTTGTAAAGATATTTTAGAATAACTGTTTTCTGGAGTTTGTTGAACACAGTTTGAGTTCCCAAAGTGTCCTGCAAACATGGCATGTGGCAGAAGCCAATCTGAGTCACAGATAGGATGGAGAGAACCCAAACGACTTGACTCCACACAATGTCTAAAGCTTTGTGCTGAAACCCCTGCACTCTCCAAGTGTGCAAACCAATGACTACACCCCAAAGACACCATAGCACGCTTCCAGAAGTCAGGCCTTTTCCATGGTGCACCTAAAACTGTAGCTGTGGTTTAGCTGTTGTGTCACGGGGCCACTTGGCAGAAGGGGGCATGGCTTGGGATGGCACCGCTCTTCAGGATTCGCAGCCTCATGGACCCACCCAGCACCCTGCAAAGAGAAATGCATTCACTACTATTCCCCTTAACTCTATCTGCTGTCTGGACAACCCACCAGCATATCACCAGTGTTCTGGATTTAATCATGCCAAGCAATTTCTGGGGAATTAGTGGTTCCACGTTGGGAATGATGGTCTTGATTGTGCTCATGTGGGCTCAGAGCATCCCTACAGTGCCTGGAAAGAGGTTGTTTGTGTTGTTTGCACCTTGGACCTGCTTCTCCACCTGGCCCAAAGAGACAAGGACGAAGGCACAGACTGTGCCTGGGTTCCCCTTTCCCAGGTCCACTAAGGTGAAGCCCACATATGACCACCCTGTCCAACGTTGGGCAAGTCCATTTGAGAGCAGGCAGACCCATGCTGAGCTGCTGGCATCCACTTGCTTCTGCAGGAGCAGTGTGGAGCCAGACTCCTGCCAGCTGCGCCATCCAGGAGAGGACACAGGTTCCTGAGGGACAAGCTGATTAGAAGTCAAACTTGTAGCATTGCAGAGATGGGGGCCAAACTAACATGAGTGCAATCAGCAGGGTGAGGGAAATTATTCTTTCCCTCTGTCTGGCATTTGTTAATCCCCATCCAGGCACAGTTTTGGGGTCTCCAGAAGAAACAGTGTCAGACTGAATCGAGCATGTTGGAAGCCACCGAGAGCACAGGACATATGAGGAGAGTCTGAGAGAAGTGGGTTTGGGCATCCAGGAGGAGGGAAGGCGAAGAGGGAGCTTATTGCTGTCTGCAGCTACGTAATGGGAGGGTGTGGACAAGACAGAGCCAGACTCTTGCTGGAGATGCACAGTTACAGGACAAAAGACAGCAGCACAAGCTCCAGTTTATCTTCAGTGGTCAGAAACTAGAAAAGGGCCCCAGAGAGGCTGTGGGATGTCCGTCCATGGAGATACTCAGAGATGGACTGGACAAAGCCCCGAGCAACCTAATTTAACTTTGAAGTAAGTCCTGCTTTGAACAGCAGGTTGGACCAGACCCCTCCAGAGTCTTCTTCCAATGTAAATTATCCAATGAGCCTACACTCAGGGAAAGCCACTGCCACCCAGACCTGTCGGCTGGCATCCCTGGCTGCACGCCTTCGCTTCGGGATAACGAGCCACGGTTGTCAGGGAGGTTGCCAGGGAGGCTGACATCAGACATCGCTTCCCTATAGATTATTGTGCACAGCAGCACCATCAGTTCCTCATCCGCAAACGAGGTGGGAGGGCACCCAGAGGAAGCCCCGGAGCAGGTTCTGCGTCACTGGCCTGGGTTGCCTAGCACTGCTGGGACCGTGGAGAGGGGGCACCAGCTCTGGGGGCTTGGAGGCTTTTTTACCCCCCGCGTGTCCTGTTTGAGAGCCAAACGTTGCTGAGGACGTAGCAGAGGAGCAACCAAGGTGATGGCAGCCAAAGAAGGGATGCTCGAGCTGCCCTTTGTCCATGATGACCAGCTCACCCGGTGCATGCGGCTGCGATTCCAGAGCCTGCAGCAAAAAAACATGAGGCCCCAGGATGGCGAGAAACTGCTGCGTCCCAATGAGCACGTCTACCGAGTGGATTTCATCCGGCAGCACAACCTACGCTTCATCCGCTGGGACATCCAGCTGGAGAGACCTGGGAAGGTCACAGTGACCGGCACCTCCCAGCACTGGACTCCTGATCTCACCCACCTTATGAACCGGCAGCTGCTGGAGCCCGTGGGCATTTTCTGGAAGAAGCCAGGGGCCAAGGAGGTGGAGTGCAACGAGGCAGATGCCCAGGAATTTGGGGAGCGGATAGCGGAGTTAGCCCAGATCCGCAAGGTGATGTATTTCCTCCTCACTTTCACCGATGGCCTCGAACCAGCGCAGCTGAAGGGCTCCGTTCTTTTTAAAGCCTGATCCCCTCTTGCTCAGCCCTTCTTGCTCCTGCTATGCTTTTGCCTTCGTTTTTCTTTCTCTCAGTTCAGTTCTTGGTTGTTTTTACGTGGTTCTTCGTTGAGGGACGGTGTCACGTAAAAGTGAAGGACAGCTCGGCGCTTCTGGAGCATTCACCCTTTCAAGACGTTCCCCATACATGCTGTCTTCTGTCTGAATGATGGGGAGGAGGGAGGACGGGCTGTGAGCTTGCTGCTGTATTTGCCTAGAGCATAAGACTGCATGCTTGTGAATTAAGCAGGGAATCACCAGGTCCGACTGGGGCAGGGTCTTGCTGGCTTGGAAATGTGAGGCTGCCCTAAGCCCTGCAGCTTTAGCACCTGGATAATAAAATCCTGATGGAAAAATAAGAAATTGCCATACTACAAACAGGAGAGGCAACCTGGAGAGAGTGTTGGCTTCCAGTTTCCATCCTAGCCATTAACAAGGGAGGGCTTTTTTGCAATGGAGTGCTGCTCCTTGCAAGGACGCTGAGCGCTTGCAGGCGGCAGTGACTCTCACTGTCACTGTGGCTGCTCTGTGTCTCTGAAGACCAGTCCCGTGGAGGATCACCTTGCCGTGAAGCTGAACTACATTTGGACATGCCGTGTGCTGCAGATTGAAAACCCATCAGACAAACCGGTGCTGGAAGGTTGGACCATCCTTTTCCTGACAGCCGTCACCTGTCAGTGTGGGGAGGTGTTCTCCAGCACGTTGCTCACCTTGGGCTGCCTGGAGGTTGTTGGTCCCAAGATGGGTTGAAGCAGGCGTGCGTGTGTGTGCAGAGCCAGGCGAGTGAGCCAGCAGCTCAGAGCAGACTGTAGGGCTGAGCCAGCACTCAGTACCCTGCAGCAAAACCAATTTGTGCATTGCTGTGGCCTTAAAGCACCCATGAATATATTTATTCTGAAGCATCTATACAGAGACGTGAGGCTGCAGAGCACTTTGAAAACCACAGAGCAGGAACCTGCTGCTTCTGTCCCCAGAAAACAGTGTCTCCTACCTTCCCCAAATGCTGAGGCAGGGTGGCCATGGGAGCACAGAGGAGAGACAGTACCTTTGCAAGTTTAGGAGCGGGAGGATGTTTTGTGCCTGGCTTGTCCCATCACTGTGAATAAACTGCTAACTTTGGATGTTCCCCTTTCCTCCACCAAAAAGTGGAAGGTACTTTGGTGAAGTTTCTTGAGATCTGCAGGTAGAAATGTCCTTTGAAAGAGTCAAGCTTTATTACAAATGGTCCTTTGCTAAGATTGCACACAAATGTGTGTGAGTGCTCCTCGAGGTATGGATTGATATTTTCCTCAGATGTGTAAGGAGAGGGCAGTGATGGGAAAGCCAGGACAAGGTACTTTGTACTCATGGCCTGCTGACTTGTGCAGACCATCCCCAAACCCATCCAATCTCTTCCTAAAAGCCTGCAGAGATGCAGACTACATGCCCTCCTCAGCCCAGTAATACTGGATAAAATGATTTGCACAAGCTCTGCCAGGCAGAGAGGAGAAAGAAGGCAGGAGGATCAGCTGCTGGCTGGAGAGTTGGTGGGAGCTTTGAGTCTTGCGCACGACTAAAGCTCAGCAAACACCAAGTCATACAGCCATGCCGTGGGCATTACTGGAGAAGTTGATGTCTTTGTTTAGACACCAAGAAATACTGGACTCAGTGAGGAGAGATAAAAGTGGATGCATCCCTGCTTGGCCATAGCATGGACCCACTGTGAGCCAAACCCAGTTCTAGAGTTCTGGCAGACTTTCCCAGAGGAGACCCCTCCCAGACCAGAGCTCCTGACTGAAAAGCACATTAGACCACTTAACAGGGGCCACTACCAACATCCAAAGGGGCTTTTGCATGCCAGGTCTCACACTATGCCGTTGCTATGTTGCTGGTTGCTGGGGTAGAGTTCCTGCTGCAGAAACCTCGCTGGATATTGATGTACCACAGTAAATAAAAGCCCAGTCAACAGGGTTCCCCTTAAGGACTGAGACTGTGCGTGTCTTCTTTGTGCCCTTTTTGGAAGCTGCCCCAGTCCTGCATGCAATAAATCAGCACCCGACTGTTTTCAATTTGCTTGGTATTTTTGAGCACCTTTTCATCTCCTGTAAAAAGTAAAATGATTGTTTACCTTCTTTTCTCTTGGTGTGAAAGGCTTGATGGAGCATTGAGCAGTTTTGTATGGTTTGGGGAGGCATTTGAAGCTGGGCAGAGGGGAAACGATCCTCAGGTGGATCCTCCTTTCCATCAGAGCTGGAGGTGGGAGGTGAGTGGGGCAGTCTGATCTCTCTGCTGCAGGGAAGATGAGCCTCTTTATACCAGTCAGTGAAACTCTTCCTACACAGTTCCAGCATCCCATAAAGGCTTTGAGATACACCACTCTGTGCCATCTCCCAGGGGAATTTCATCCTGGGTTGTACCATGGTTCAGCAGATTGGCATGGCTGGGTCAGTCCCTCCCATTCCTCAGCTGGCAAGTTCCCAGCAGAAGAGCCCCTGCTTGGAGGAATCAGCATCTAACAAGTCCTCCTTCTAATCAGGATGTTTCTCCAGGGTCACAGGTGCTCAATTAGCCACTCCTAAGAAAAATGAGAAAAAGCTGTAAACCAGCTTAGGGAAATGAACCTAGTGTTTCTGGGCTCCCAATTTCCCTGTCTCTGAGCCCTTTCACTGGAAATTTGTCCCACAAGAGTGTTACAGCTCCAGGTTTTGGGAGCCCCTAAGCAAAAAGCAGTACAGTTGAGTGAATGAGGAGACATGGTCTCCACTGCTTCAATGCCACACAACCAAGTCGAGTCCAGGACTCAGTGGGATCTCAGGATGGATGGTCCAGGGCATGCTCTCTCTCCAGTATCCACTGAGGAGGGATGGAGATGTATGGGGAGGTTTCCTGGGAGTGGGTGGCAGCCATGGACCTTAGTCGCATGATGATCTCCTGGAGGCATCTGGGCTCCAGCTACTGCTGGGATTTGTAGATGTGCCCCAGGTTAATCTTTCAGGTAATGCACAGCATTAGGTCACAGGCAGGGATCATGCTGTGTGCCTTCGGGTCTGGAGTCCCGACAGGCACTGCATCCAGAGCTGCCACTTCTCCTGTATGGCCAGGGGACTCACAGACATCTTGACCAGGGGGTGAAGCAACTGGAGGGATCTTGGCCCAGGTGCGATGCTGTGCTCTGAGAGGAGCTGGGGGGAGGAACCTGATGGTTGAGCTCACACCTTGCACTTGGGCAGGTTGAGGACAGGCTGGGCTCTGAAGATCGGGCTCCTCTCCTTCCCCCTTGGGTCGCTGCAGAAACACGACCAGTCCTTGCTCCTGGATCCTGCTCTGCATGAAGGCTGTCCACTTTTGCTGCCTTCTGAGTCAGAAGGTGTTTTCAACGTTGTCAAGAAATGAAGGGACGGAGGAGGATGGTAGGGACTGGTATCTCCTGCCACCAATGACAGTAATGGCAAGTCTCAGAACCAGCCAGCTGGAAGCTGTCACTACCAGCTCTGGCTGACAAGCTGCCTCTAATCAGTGTCGTAACCATTGCGAAGACTGCATTAATAGCAAGTTCATTAGCACAATGGTCGTCTATGACAATTCATTAGGATGAACTCCAGTCAGGAGGGAATCGATGGGAGCTGATGGAGGGCTATCTGACTTTTCCTGGCCCTCTCCCAGAGGGAGTCTGGGACATTGTTGTTAGCACTCCTGGAAAAGACCAAGCCCTCAGAAAGTGGCTCCTTTTCATGGCTCTGACTGCTCTGCTTCTATTGATCCAGACAACTGAAGAGTGCCAGTGAGCTTTCAGGGCTGATCGCATCATTAATATTTCAGTGTAGGAGCAATAAAAGCCCGGGTCTGGATCGTTGCTGGCAGCTAAGCAGTCAGGGGGCTCTCCACAGAAAAGTCACTCTGCCAGGTTACAGCTTCGTGACCACAGCCAGAAAAAAACCAGAAGGCTCTGGCAGCTGGACAAGGGCCAAGGCATGGTGCAGGGGGTCTCACCATGGCCTGGGACTTCATTGAGAGCCTCTTTCCACACAATGTATAGAATCATAGAATCATTAAGTGGAAAAGACCTTTAAGATCATCAAATCCAACCGTCAACCCAACGCCACCATTCCTGCTAAACCATGTCCTGAAGTCCCACATCTACATGTTTTTTGAACCTCTCCAGGGATGGGGACTCTACCACTTCCCTGGGCAGCCTGTTCCTATGGCTGAACACTCAGTAAAGAGATTTTTCCTAATATGTAGCTGTGTCCTGTCCTATCCCACTCCAACACTCGCAGTTGTCTCCACAGGACACTGATTATTTGGTGTACTGGAACATAATTTACCCTGTGGGCACGTTGGGGTTTTACCTCACTTAGGGCATGACACTTTGGGAGTAGGTAAGTAAAGACGCAAAGGTGTGGACAGTCAGTCACATTACTGCAGTTGAATCAGTCAGTACTTGTCAACTATCAACTACATTAACTGTACATGGCCTCACAGCCCACCCTAGCCATGAAGTAAAATCATGTGGCCTTCACCCTCAACAAAAGGTAAACTGTGATGGGTTAGTTCCTTGCTGTGTGCCTCTGTGTCCTGGTTCTAAATAAAATGAAGATCCTCCTAGATGCGGCATCTATGCATGGCTGTGCCCATTTCTGTCCCAACTGTTGGGTGTATTTTCCATCTAAAGCAAAGCTGGTGGTGTCTGCAGCCATGAAGGACTATGGGCATTGACAGTTACCCTTCACTTGTGCTTTGTCCCACTGGAAGTGCAGATGGCAGTGACACCAACCCTTCACTCCCTCAGCCCCTCAGCCTCTCTAAGGTTTCTCGTACCCCACATCCTCTTCTCCTTCTTTCAGCAAGTCACCTCCCCATGCTTGCTTGGATGAGTATGGTAGCTCTTGACAGGGAAGAATGGAGACCTTGTGGGGATGATGATCTCAGTTTTCCCACTTTTATTTAGCAGAGTAGATGTACACAGAGTGTCTGGTCCCTGTTCATTGCCACCAGGTAGACGAATACAACACTCGCTCTTGTGCCAGTGAAGAGAAGAGAATCAGAGAAGGTGCCCTCTCTTAGTGGTATCCTGCTGACACTAAAAAGGACAAAAATATGGTCATAAAAATAACCATCCCTGGTCAGACCAAGGACTCTTCTGCTCCAATAGCCTGTCTACAGCAGTAGCTGGCAGCAAATGTCCAGGATGAGATTCAAACCCAGCAAAAAAGAGGATAACCTAGGTGCATGTGCTTCCTCTCTCGCAGGTCATCCCGGACTGGAAGGAGCAGGAGTGGAACTCTGAGAAACCCGAGAGCTACGTGGGGATCTTCCACTTCCAGTTCTGGCGTTTCGGTCAGTGGCTGGACGTGGTGATAGATGACCGCCTGCCCACACTCCACAACCAGCTCATCTACTGCCACTCCAACTCCAGAAACGAGTTCTGGTGCGCCTTGGTGGAGAAAGCTTATGCCAAGTAGGTACCTGGGCAGCTCCAGAACAAGCTGGGACCTGGGCACCCTGTTTTTTTTCTCTATTCACTTATCAGTTGGTTTGCACCAGTGGAAACAACAGCTTTCCTGGGGAGGGGTAGGACATATCTCAGACAGAAAATGTAAGAAAAAACCTTCTTTAGCCTTAATTCACCCTCAAAGCAAAATATCCTCCAACTCCACATTTGTTTAATTAACACCTATCCTAAGGATTTCAAGTTCCTTTTACTTTGTCCTATGACAGCAAGAGTGCTGCAAGCAGCATGGGTCTTATTTTTTCATCCTAGTTGGCTGTCCTCACCCGCTGAAAGTTTTATTACAAATCTCTGTTCTCTAGGCTGCCCCAAGAACTGTCCCAGGCCGCTTAAAATGTCAAGCCAATGTTGTTGTGCCATCCCTGTCACCCACTTTCAGGTTGTCAGGCTGTTATGAGGCCCTGGATGGAGGCAACACAGCTGATGCCCTGGTAGACTTTACTGGTGGGGTTTCTGAACCTATCGACCTGACTGAAGGGGATTACATCGCTGATGAAGCCAAGAGAAACCTCCTCTTTGAGCGCGTGTTGAAGGTGCACAACCGGGGAGGACTCATCAGCTGCTCCATCAAAGTAAGCAACATTACCTGTATGGTCACGGTGTCATGGGAATAGGCATTTTAGGATGCAGTCATCTTACACTGTTGGAGACTTCTAAATTAGATCAGATAAATTATGGCCAAGGGTTTCTACTCCTTCCTGTGAATGGCAGAGGGAGTCAAGCCTGGATGTCAACCCCTTTTATTCCCCATTGCTATTTCCAAGAGCGCAGATTCATCCCACCACCCTTTAAATGTTAGGACAAGATTCACTTCCAGAGAAAGGTGTTTTGGTGTCTACAAACACTGGGTGTCAGAACTCCTGTTACAACCAGTAGGATGAGCTTTATTGGTTGACGGTATGGGAGCTCAGAGACCTCATGGAGCAGATGAAGACTAGGAAGGATCTAGCACCTAAAATGGCATCTGATACATCTCCCAAGGCAAATGGCTCTCCCCCTGAGTATTAGTGCTCTTCTTTTTAGCTCAGACCTGAGTTCCTTTTTTTTCCCAGTCGCTGCAAAGGCGGTCACATCCCCTTAGTATGAGCACTGTCTGTGTCCCCCTGCCCAGGCCACATCAGCGGCTGACATGGAGGCCCGCCTGGCCTGCGGGCTGGTGAAGGGCCACGCATACGCCGTGACAGATGTGCGGAAGGTCCGCCTGGGCCATGGCCTGCTGTCCTTCTTCAAGTCGGAGAAGCTGGACATGATCCGCATGCGCAACCCTTGGGGCGAGCGGGAGTGGAACGGCGCTTGGAGTGACACGTGAGTTAGGATGGGCAGAAGCAGCACTTTTTTTTGGTAAATAAATAAGTAAATAAACTGGTTTGGAGCAAGCCTTGAGACATGAGACAATCTGGCTACGTCTACACCCATAAGATAACATTGTATGGGCAGTTGTGGGATGCTGCTTCACCCATATCCTAAACCTACTGTTTCACTGGGGTAGATTCATTGCTTGCCCTGGGGTCCCTGGAGGTCAGCAGGAGGGTAGCTGAGCTTGGCAGACCTTCTCATTAAGGCTCTGGTGGGTGTTATGGTGAAATTGCCAACATGTTCACACCAGTGAAGGATGATTATAGCTCATCTTTCCACTCCCAGTCTTGTTCCAGCAAAAATAGCACCGAACAGAATTAACCTCTGCCACCACTGACTGCTGTGGTGTCTGTGGATGGGATGAAGAGCCAGGGGCTGGTGTAACCAGAGCCTTCAGCCAGAGTCCATTTTGTTACCTTTTTTGGTAGAGCTGTGATTGTACTGGCCAAACACAGACTTGCCAAGCTGGATTCAGCTCCACTGGTCAGGAAGGAAGTTGAAGCTCCAAATCATTCTGCGCTCCCCCCATGTTTGGAAGATGAGCTAACCAGAGCAGTGCAGGGACTGGTTGCACGGCTGGAGCTTTATGCAGGCCTTGTGCCCTGCCCTTGACAGATCTTGCCAAGGCCAGGTAGCCTCTTGACGTCTTATGTGTCCCTTTGCCCTCACAGTAATGAACCTGTACTCTTCCCGCAGCTCTGAGGAGTGGCAGAAAGTGAGTAAAAGTGAGAGAGAGAAAATGGGGATGACGGTGGAAGATGACGGAGAGTTCTGGTGAGTATCCCCTGAGGCTGTTGCCATGGGCCATGCCCACAGAGTCCTCTCACCTGATGAAGCATGTGAGTAATTTCCATGCATAGAGCTATCCAGAGCAAATGGCCTTCCAAGCCCTAAGATCTTTAGTGAAGCCTCTTCCTTGAGCCCATGGGTATTAGCTTTGGATGGCCATGACCCTAGAATTGTAAGCTGCTCTGTATCACACTGGGTCCAAACCATTTCACCAGGGTACTGAAAACTCGTTATGAATGTGCTGGACTTAACAGCCTCACCTGGTACCTTTCAATACAACATGTTCCCATGTATTTATTAGATGCATGGAGAAAGGTATCTCCATCTCTTCTGTTGTTCATCAGCCATCAAAGGCTACCCACACATGGTGTCTAACAGGTGATCAAGAAAATCCCTGAAGCGTACTGTTCAAGGGCATGAAGCAACATAACCCAGCTGTGTCCTTTCCTGACTTAGGATGACCTTTGAAGATTTCTGCAGATACTTCACGGACATCATCAAGTGCCGTCTCATCAACACATCCTACCTGAGCATCCACAAGACCTGGGAGGAGGCAGTGCTACATGGGGCATGGACCAGAAACAGTGACCCCTTGAAAAACCGCTGTGGAGGCTGTATCAACCACAAGGACACCTTTTTGCAGAACCCTCAAGTGAGTCATGGAGCAGAGGACCTTCTGGAGCCTTCACATGTGCTTCCAAGTGTTTAGATCTCCTACAGGGACCTAGAAAGCCAAAATGGCTACCAGACTTCCTTAGTAGATTAAATGTGCTCACAACCATTCTCTGGCTGAGACCCCTAGCACAGCATGACCAGCATCCAGGCCAACTCTATTAACCATACCCCTCCTATCAGGGAGACTGCATCCAAGTGCCTGGTGTTAGGAACCATTTCCAACAGTTTTGATATCTGAATGGTCAAATTCCAGTTCCTTTGCCCAAGCTTTATCAGAGTTAAATTTACCAGGACAAGTGTAGTCTATAAGGCCTGCAGAAAAGGCCCTGCTCTGAAATTCATCTCCTGGAACAAGCTCTTCTGTCCTGTCCTGCCCTGAACTAGGATTCTCAGTAACACAAGATGAGTTCTTGTGAGTCCTTCATCTAACAAGCAGATGAAAGATGGTCTAGTCCACTGCAGGAGTTGTTCTCAAGGATACGGGAGAGTTTTTTTGTGCTCCGAGCTCTTTATTAGCCTTAATCTTAGATCTCTATGAACATCAGTTCAGTTCCTTCCATGCCATGGAGGACTTGTGGCAGATTGCAAGGGGTGAAACTCTCTGGTATGAGACTGCATCTAGACTCCTTGGATTCTGCTGAGCAATTCAAAGACTGGATTTATCAGTCTTTTCTAAGACAAGCCAATAAGACCTCTGGCTTGGCCGGATGACACCAGTTCCCGAAAGGAGTGGGTATGGACTCTCAATGCTGGTACTGAAGCCAGGCTGTCCTTGCAGGGAGGTGGGTGAAGAAAAGGTTAACTCTACTGTGTGACCACCCCCACCCATGCTCACTGTGTCTGTCTTAGTAGAAGTCCTCCCTTACCTTCCTTCCTTTGTTTCTAGTACGTGTTTGATGTGAAGAAGGCAGAAGATGAAGTGCTGATCTCCATCCAGCAGAAGCCAAAAAGGACCAGTCGCAAAGAGGGCAAAGGAGAGAACTTGGCCATAGGCTTTGATATCCATAAGGTAGACCGTGGTTCCTGCATGTTGGCCTGAATCGCCCCATAAAATTGTTAGCAGTGGAGTGGTACATCAGTCCTGCATGACCACTGATATTGGGGTGCCTTCAGCACAGCCTAGCCTGCTGTAGAGATGATGAGAGATTTCAGAGGTGAACAGTGACAGCATAGACAAGTTCTCCTTGCTAAAAGCAGTGGTTAGTCTGTTATCTCCGTAAGTTGAGATTCATTAGACTGACCTATATGTGTCGCTTGCTGGGCCCTCAGTGGGATCTTCTTGCTGGGATGCAAGAGAGAATGAGTTCTTGAGCCAACAGTTGGGAGAGCCACATCCACACTTGTTTTCCATCCACCCCAATTACGACCATTTTGCTGGTTCTCTCTTCAGCTCTCCCAGCACTCTGGGATCAGTCCTTGCAGTCTGACCCCACAAGGTGGTCACCAATACATTGTCCATCAGGGCTGTCCTTCTGACCGTCGTGGTCTCTGCCCAGGTGGAGCTGAACAGGAACTACCGGATGCACACCCTGCAGCAGAAGGTGGCCAGCTCCATTTACATCAACTCCCGCAGCGTCTTCCTGAGGACGGACCTGAAGGAGGGCCGCTATGTCATCATCCCCACCACTTTTGACCCCGGTCACATAGGCGAGTTCCTCCTCAGGGTTTTCACGGATGTGCCTTCAGATTGCCGGTAAGGAGCAAGAGCAGTGATGGGGAGGAGCTGGCTATTTGGAGACAGCCCTGTGCTTTTGGCATGTGTAATTTTCCTGGCTGGAATTGGTTATAGCCTTGCCTGGAGCTGGTATTTGGCTTCCTTTCAAGAGTGGCCAAAAGACAGGGCATCTTCACAGGTCTTACCACAGACGTGCAGAGAAACTCCCACTCTGCTTCTAGGCATGACATGGGAGAGCATCCCAAACCTGGGATGAGGAAACTGGAGCAGGGAGCAGAGTCTGACAGTGGACACTACAAAGTCCTTCCATCCTGCTAGAGCTGTTTGGCCTGCCCATGGGATAAGGCTGGGCACCTCAAAGGCCACATGTTTTTCCCTGCAGAGAGCTGACACTGGATGAGCCACCACACACCTGCTGGAGTGGGATGTGTGGTTACCCACAAGTGGTATCACAGATCCATGTCCTCAATGCAGCCGGGCTCAAGAATCAGGACTCCCAAGGAGGTACTGGTCTTTCCCTGCCTGTTGTCTAGTCCTGGAGAAGTTGGGAGGTGGTTGTTTCAGCGGGAAAAGGGGGAGGTGATTTCATGAGGTGGGAGATTGCTGGGATTTGTTATATCCTCAGAGATTTTTTTCAGTGAACATGCCTGATTCAGACACCAGAGGAGGAGAAAGTCCATGGAGAATCAAACTCACTTCTTGCTGTGGATGTGATCTGGGAGCTGCTATATTTAGGCTGTTGTCTAAGGTCCTTGGAAGATCCTCCCAAAACTTCCCCAAAGCCCTTAGCAGTGGTCCTGTAACAATCTAGGCTTTCCTGTTGAGTATGAGTAGCTGTAAAAGTCAGGAATCATATTTAAAGACTTTTAAGTCGGAAGGACGGAGAAGCAATGGAACAGGCAGACGTGTCTGCGTAGTTGTCCTCATTTTGGTGACAGTAGTGTTCATCACCAAAGACTGGATAAATGTCTACCAGTAGAGGGTAGGCCAAATTTAGGTCATTTTAGATGGTGTGGATTGAGAGCCTTTCCCTCTATTTCCTGTAAGTCCTGCTCCACGCTTGACTCCTAGGAGCCCTCTGAGATGACCTGAGCCATCACCAGCACAGTACACTGTGTTTCTGCCTCCCTGGTCCTCTGAAGGTTCATTTTCATGGTCCTATACCATGCTGTGATCCAATTTTGACATCCAACACTTCTCTTGCCTGAAAGACAGCATCATCACCATGCCTCACCATGTCCTGTGGCCATGCAGAAGCTCATGGCAAGAGCCCCATGTTCAGTCCTTCTGGGCCATCTGGACCAAGAAACCCAGGGGTAATGATAACTTCTACTGGGAGATTGTTGAAGTAGGAATGAAAGGTCTAGAGGCTGCGATTAGAGAAGCCAATGCTTTTCCACCATGGGAACAGATCCTAGCCTTTCTACCCCATTTCCTGAGTCAAGGACACGTGTTGAATGTGGCAAGGTTTAGCCAGGCACTTTCAAGCCAAATTTAAAATGTGAAAATGGAAAACTTAAAAAAATCTAAATTAAAGATATAATTAAAATGTATATATTTATTTTTCACCCAAGCATTATTGTCAGGGCTGTGTATCCCTAGAGCCTTGAAAGTAATAAGCAGGATTCTTCCTTAGGGCAAGTCGTAGCCCAATTTTCTTATTTGTCACATGCCACAAAGGGAGTCTTTCTATCCTTTCTGGTGTTTGGAAAGGGAATTTCACCCTAGGTAAGTTGTTTTTTCTTGGGTTGCTCACAATAGCTCACTGTATCTGTAGCAATGCAGAGAAATCTGTAGCCAAAGGTCTCTGAACTGTTCACAGAAACAAGGAGATTTATCTTTCCTTCATACAAGGGTACATGTGGATTCTGGAGCTGTAAAACATTTTTTTCAGCAAGAGGCCCTTGGGAATGGCTTTTTTTTCAGCTGTTTTCCAGCTCTTCAGCTCCCACTACCAACAGCCTGCATGTTTGGTGCTTTCCAGTGCAATGACATCTCTCACATCTCCCAGCCCAGGCCTTTCACACTGCTCTGGAAATAGTAATTTACAGATAGGAATTTGGCTTCATCTGATGGAATATGAGGATTGAACGGGAAATCCCAAAAGATAAGGCTAGTTTGGAAAAACAGCTGTGAAATCCAGCAGCTGTGTCTCACCAGGGGATCCAAGTCCTTGCAAACAGAAAGCTATCGAGGAGGTGGTCTGGCAGTCAAAGATGTGGTTCTTAAATCCCTGGCCCTCAGAAGGGGGTGGTTTGTTCCTCCTCATTTCCACATTTCCCTTGGACAAGATAACTCATCCACCTGGTCTGTGTTTCCATTGTAGCCTCTAAAGCTCATGGTGAGAAAATACATTCTGGCAGTTAAGTTTCCATAGCAATAGCTCATTCTCTACTGAAATTCCCAAAACGAGCACTTGTTTTGTAAGGGGAAAATGTTCGCTAATGAGCGACTCTTTCCCTCTCCTGGAAGCTCAGGTACCGTCCAGCTGTCAGCTGGTAGTCTCTGAACTTGGTAACTTTACTCTCCCATCTTTGTGGCCTGCCAGTTCCCTATGACTCTCTTGTTCCAGCTGGGATATTGTGACAACTTTCCTTTCCCACGGACGTGTTACCGCTTCATGAACCTCTCCTCTGGCTTCCCACTTACCTGTTTTGTCTGCTTTCTTCTCCTCCAGTTCCCACTCATTTCCCCTGGTTGCCCCCCCAACACCCAATCATTCTCTTCCCCATGTCTCTCACTGCCACCAATAATCCATCAACATTTTTGATCTTCTCCCTGAATGCTTGCCCTAAGAACCATCTTCACCTTTTTAAAAGCCATTTAAATGTATTTCCATCCCAAGGCTCCTCCTTCATTGGTTGCTCACCAAACCTTCCCAGTGCCCAAGTGGTTGCATTTTTGGATCTCGTAAGTTAGCACATTTTGGCACTTAATTTTGGCTCAGCATTATGCCATGTCTCATCACCTTGACCACCCAGCATTTTTCTTACCCCAGCATTAGTCGTTATACTGACGGCCCCTGCAGTACTTGAGTCTCCCTCAGGCTGGAAGGACTTTAAGATGTGCCAATGATTTGTGCATAGAGGTGAAAAGCACAGCCCCTGCTGATGTAGCTAGTTCTCACCTTAAGGTGAAACCAAGGGTAGCCTGGTTGGGAAGTGTAGGAGCTGCGTTGGAAGCAAGTGGGGTTTGGCAGCTTGAAGGCTCTTGCTGTTCCTCTTGGTTTCCTCATGAGAAACAAGCTCTGTGAGCCCAGTTCTCTTCTCCATGGCTATATTTCTGCCTGCCTTCAGCAGAGCAAATCCTGAAAGGGAGAGGTGAGCCGGTCAGTGTCTTCCATGAAAGATTTATCCCATAGGCCAGGAGGATTTTGAGTGGTAAAGGAATGTTGACGTAGAATATGTGGTGAAGGAAGACGTGGCCATTTCATAGCAGTCCATCACCACCTACCACCCAAGGACAATGTCACCTAACAGGAGTAAGCCTGAGCCCATCAGATGAGATTCATGGGCAGCATCTGGGGTATGGTGAACTGTTTGACAGATATCCATCTCCTCTGGTGGGGTATAGAGGAAAACTGCTGCATGACACCCCTGGAAGAGGGTTCTGAGGAACTGCAGAAGCTACAGCAAAGCAAAAATTCACTTTTCTCTCCCCAGGAGCTGACCCTTATGTGATCATAAGGTGCGAAGGGCAAAAGGTTCGCTCTCCGGTGAAGAAGAATACGCTGTCTCCAGAATTTGACGTAAAAGGTCTCTTCTACCGCAAGAAGCCAGGACAACCCATCATTGTTCAGGTACCCAGCCAACAAGCAGTGAGCCAAGGGATGGAGACCCTCTCTCACTTGGACCCCCCCACCTGCCCTCTCCTTACACTGTCCACGGCAAGTTTGTTCCCCAAAGCTGAACATCATCAGTTTATGCAGCTCAATCTCTCACTACTGCAGCTGAGCCGTGACATCTGGTGAATACATGTCCTTGACCCCTCTCAGTTACAGGGTGAACCCCACACACCTTGGCCACCTCCATGGCTCCAGCTCAGAGCAGGTCCCCAATAACCCCTTCTTCTCATCGGTGCATGAATGTTGGCTGCATCCCTCGAGGAGCTGGCCTCATTTCTGTTTTTTTTCCCCAGATCTGGAACCACAACTTAATAAGTGACGAGTTCTTGGGCCAAGTGGCGCTCACGGGAGATCCCAGCGACCAGCAGTCAGTGCACACACTGCACCTCCAGGACAAGGGGAACAGGAGATCAAATGATCTCTCTGGAACCATTGCTGTGAGGCTGCTCAGCAGCAACATCCTCACCAATGTCTAAGTACTCAAGGACTCTTCTTCTGGTGCCACATATGTGTATATATACATGCACACATACATACATATATATATATACACACACACAGAGCCTACCTACCGTCTGCAAAGTGTACATGAACTATGCATGCATTCCACTCAAAGGAGCCAGTCTTGTGTTTTCAATGTTAAAAAATGGTGCCTTTTCGGGGAACCGCAACGATCCTTCTGCTGGCGTCCTCTGCAGCCCCCGCCGTGTGCCCCGCGGGATCGCTGCAGGCACACTGTGTGTCGTGACAGCTGGAGCGCGATGCCCTGATGCTGTTTGTTTACACGGGCTGGTACAGATGTGCCACCATGCACAGGTGTGGCCACCGCGGTCCCACCAGCCGCTTCAGTGCAGCTTCGATGTGTCTGCTTGGTTCTAGAGTAGTGTGCATGGAGCCATCTCCTGCGCAACTGCCATTTGATCACTTCTCTGTGGAGGCACCTAAGCGAAGGAGAAGTGGAAAAATAGTTTGGGACTTTCTGGATGTTTTCTGGGTGTGGGTTTGTGTACTGCAACTGGAAGGAAAACGCACCAAGGCAATCCCAAATCCAAGCAAGACTAAAGGCTCCATCATTCTAGGGACAAGCTGTCTCCTCCCAAGTCTTGTTCAACCCCGTGCAACTCTGAAGGATACAAAGACGCCAACAACCATGGTGGGACACCTGTTCTCTGGGGTCAAGTTTTTGAATCAGTTTGGACTCAGCTCCTGCGTGTGCCTCTCGAACTGCCATGGTGCCTGCTGTCTCCATGTCTTCGTGCAGTCCCCATCCCAAGAGCTCACCCATGTAGCTGGGGTATGTTGTCTGCTAGGGCTGTTCAGGATTAGGAGGAGATCGGTTCCTCTGAAGGCCAAAGCATCAGGTCCAAGGGATGGGGAGCTTTGCTCCGTGGGTTCCATCTTTGCTCCTGCATACAGTGTATCATTTCTCAGTGCCTCACTTTCCCAAATTCTTTTAAAAAATAGTGGGATTTTAGCTTCTACTAGAGGAGAGAAGAGGAGCACTGCTCCCAGTGCAGCCTGAAACGGCTGGGAAGATTTAATTCATACCAGTGTCCATATCTCACCTTTCATTTCCAGTCTCCTGGCCTGGAGGATGAGTTGCATCGTGCTAGTCGGGCAAGCACAACCCAACTGCATCCTCGGGGCCATGTCTAGGGCCATGCTCTGCTCCTGTTTGCCATGAAGCCTGGGTTTGTTTTCCTTATTCCACTGGGTGGCAGAATCCAGCTTCTTAGAAACCGTCCCAGATAAGCCAAACAACAAACCCTTGTCTGACCTTTCAGCAGCTGATCGTGGCAGGTTTCAAAGCATTTTTTTTTTCTCCTGTTGTTTAGATTGGGTGTTTTTACTCATGTGCCTTTAAAAAGGGTGAGAGTTAAGGAATTTTTCTGACAGATTTTCTAACAAGCAAATCTTTCGCAGTCATCTGCATGCAAGTGGAAATGAACACATGTGATATAATTTTGGTAAATTTTGGCCTGAGCAGAGTCTTCTGCCTGCGAGGACAAGTGAACAGGAAGGCCTTCTTTTGCCATAGCAAGCAGAGTTTCTGTTTGCCCTACTAGACACCCACGTTTGTGCTGTAAGTCTGTAATTTTTTTTAAAGTCCCTAAAGATCTGCGAAGTCTGTAAAGTGATAAGAGGTTCCCCAAAGTCACACTACCTGCCAGCTCAGTTCTTGGTGCATCCAGAAGCAGAGAGTACAACTTCATCGGTTTTTGCAGGCTGTTTTTCCCCTTTCCTCATCTTCAGAGTTTACCTCCATGGTTACAAATTGTTTTTTTGACCAAACTGCTCATTGTCTTAGGTCTTTTTTTCCAGAGCTTAGAGGCAAGCAGTGGCCTACAGGATGCTCTTTCAAGCATTCCTGGCTTGCACTGGGCACCCTCCAACTCCTGGTGCCACCACTGGCAGCTGGGTTAGTTTGGCAGCTTGTGAAATTGCCTCAAATGCCCCTAGTTTGGTAAAGTGACATTTTCACCCCAAGGTCAAAGCAAATCCTTTAATTTGGGCAGTCCGATTCAGAAATACTTTGGTTTTATTCTGATTTTGTTCATGGGACTCAGCACTGAAAATAAATGGACGTAGCATTGTGGGGCTAGAAGGCATGACTTAGGTCTTAGGAGATCTCACCGGCTCATGTTCAGAGTAGTATGTGAGAGGGATGGTGAAGCCCAAAGATACCTCAGCTGGCAGGGAGCAAAGCTGTTTAGCTAAGGGACAACATCACAGGAGCTTCACAGGAGCTTTGCACCATCATCATCAGATGGGCTTAGCCCACCTGCCTGCATTAGCCTTGTTGTCTTAGGAAATCAGGCTTCAACAAACGAGAGCTGTTTGGCCAGGGGTGCCCTGACACATGCCAAACTGCACCATGATGCCCAGGGAACGGCGCTGAAGCTTGCCGAGGAGTAGCGGTGCCTGGTACCCGTGGGCAGCCTCTTCCCTTCCTACTTGAGAGAATCAAGCCATAATGAGAGGAAAGGCAGCTTTTTAATAGCTGCTTCTTCTTAAAAAAAAAAAAAAGATCCTACTATATCAGGACCAAAATGTCTTAATATCAGTAATATTTGTCCTTTTATTTTTTAAAAACCTTTAAAAAGTTAGAGCCTTTTTCCCCCTACATTTCCAATGAAATAACAAAAATTACCTTTGTTGCTCTTTTTTTCCAGTCTCGTTTGTAGAGCGGATGGGGGAGGGCAGTTGTTGAATGCCATTCCTAGTATTGATGCCTTTTCTCTTTGAATGAAGTAAACAGAAATATTCAGGGTATTTGAGGGGAGAGCAAGTAAGTCTGATTGATAAGCACTTTCCAGTCCCCTCCAGGTCCTGTAGGACGTGTCTCTGATTTATTTTCCATTTCTTTTGTTAATCATTTCAATGGTTGCAAGTAGCCTGCCATTACACTCTGTGAAATTGATTTCTTTTTGGGTGTTAAAGCAGGCTATGACTTGTCCTCATCTCCAAAAGCACTGATGTGTCACGCTGCACAAAATCAGAGAGTGGTCCATACAGAAAGCCAACGTTGTACAGCTGTAAACCTCCTATAAATAAATTGTGTATATTTTATTCAGACTCCCTGCCTTTACGCTGCTGTGTTCTTCCAGAATGCTTCTGATGGGCACAAGGTGGCTCTGCAGAGCCTTTTTCATTCGCTTGATTCACCGAACTCCATTCAAATTTATTTTCTCTGTGGACTTTGAGACTGAGGCAGGGCCATCTGCATGAAGGTTTCACACAAGGTTACACTCACGTTCACTGGGAAAAGCCACAGAGGAGAAGGGTAACCTGCTCCGACTGTAAAACCTTTGCATCCTATGCCTCAGAGTCACCACAAAGCAGGGAGCTTGGTTTTTTGAGCCTCACCTGATTCAGAAAAAGCTCTGCAGGTGGATGTGATTTTCGAATGGCTTTCCCACAAAGAACAAACCTGCAGATGGCACGCTGGGAGCATGTGAAAAGCGAAAAGCCTGTCCCTGCCCATGGGAGTCTCCAGCCTTCCTGCTGTAACACACAGCCCCCAAAGCGCTGGCACTGGGATCTTGTGCCCACCTCAGATTCCAGCCCCCAGCTCCACCACCTGCCTGGGCTCGAGGTCTTGGTAGCGTGGAGGACCTGTCCCCAAGAGCCTGGAGCAGGCATCTGAAAAGAACCTTCTTACTGTGGAATGGTGGCGCGCACCCAGGTCTTCCTGGTCCTGGGATCATCCCCTGGGACAAACTGCGACACCAAACCCTAGACAGAGAAAGGAGCAACCTCCTCCTCTGCCTCCACCACTGAAACAGCTTGCAAGGACCATCCTTTAGGGGAGAGCCTCACAAATCCCAATGCTATCGTAGAGGAAGTCCTGAGCAGTAGACATAGCTGAGCACCTATGGGGCTGTGATGGTTGTTGCTGGATGTAGCACAAGATCGCTGGTGTAGACCATGTGGCTTCACTGAGTCCTGCTTTGTGCACATTCAAAATAAGGTCTGTGCAAGCCTGGATGAGCCACAAATCCCAAGCAACTAACAATAGGATAAGAGGAAATGGCCTCAAGTTGCAGCAGGGGAGGCTTACAGTGGATATTAGGAAAAATTTCTTTACTGAAAGAGTGCTCAGACATTGGAACAAGCTGCCCAGGGAAGTGGTGGAGTCCCCATCCCTGGAAGGGTTCAAAAAATGTGTAGATGTGGCACTGCGGGATATGATTTAGTAGGCATGGTGGGGTTGGGTGGATGGTTGGACTCGATGATCTTAGAGGTCTTTTCCAACCTTAATGATCCTATGTTTCTATGAAATCATTCTGCAGACATGGGGTGTCATGCTTCCCCAGCAGCATCAACATCCTGGTTTCTCTGGCACCAGGGCAGTAGGCTTGAAAGTGGAGGCTGCTTTGCAACCCTACCTATCTCTGTGCTGGTGGTGCACACCACCACGTGGGCTGGCAACATGGCCAGGGACACTGGAATTGGTGTGGGACCCCACTGTGGAGATGTGGGGAGCCTGTGCACTTTCAGAGACCAGCAGCAGGTAGTAGAGCAGTGCCCACCTCCAGGCAGGGTCCAGCCCAGGCTCCCAGAAGGTCCTGCAGCATCTCCTCATCCCTCCAGTGCTGCCATCTGCCAGGGGTTTCTGCTCATTAACGTTAAACTAACTAAACTGACACTTTAGAGTCTCCTTTTTGACCTGCAAGAACATCTTCATGGAGGGACAGACACTCTGCCACGAGGCTGGAATATTTCTCCTCAGTGTTGGGTACCCTACAGCCTGTAGCTTTCCACCCTAACACCTGTATACATTTCCCCGCTATGGATGTGAACCTCCTGCTGCTCGGAAGGACCAGGGATTACTATCAAGGAGGGCGACAGAGGTAGCAGGGCTTTCAGCAAGGTAATGAGCTCATTGCCTGTCCCTTGGAGCTGCTCAGGTGCTACCACATCTCACAGGTATTAAATACCGAAGGGTTAGCCTGTTACCCACAACCATGACAGTCTGCTGAGCAGGAGTCATCCGAAGGCTCTTCACTCTCTTCAGATCCCACCTCCAAACCCAGCCACACAGGTAGAGGAGCACGTCCAGCCCCATGTCTAATGCACCCACTTAACTGGGTGCATTAAGAAGAGTGTGGCCAGCAGGTCCAGGGAGGTTCTCCTCCACCTCTACACTGCCCTAGTGAGGCTCCATCTGCAGTGCTGTGTCCAGTGCTGGGCTCCCCAGTTCAAGAAAGATGAGGAGCTACTGGAGAGAGTCCAGCGGAGGGCTACAAGGATGCTGAGGTGACTGGAGCATCTCTCCTACGAGGAAAGGCTGAGGGAGCTGGGCTTGTGTAGCCTGAAGAAGAGAAGGCTGAGTGGGGATCTTAGAAATGCCTACAAATATCTGAAGGGTGGGTGTCAGGAGGATGGGGCCAGACCCTTTTCAGTGGTGCCCAGCGACAGGACAAGGGGCAATGGACACAAAATGAAGCCGAGGAAGTTTCGTCTGAACACGAGGAAGAACTTCTTCACTTTGAGGGTGATGGAGCCCTGGAACAGGTTGCCCAGAGGGGTTGTGGATTCTCCTTCTCTGGAGATATTCAAGACCCACCTGGACGTGGTGCTGTGCAGCCTACCGTAGATGACCCTGCTTTGGTAGGGGGGTTGGACTAGGAGATCCCCAGAAGTCCCTTCCAACCCCTGCCATGCTGGGATTCTGTGATTCTGTGTCCCTGGCAGAGCCACCCTCGCTGCCTTCCCACACACCCATGGGACCTGCTGGGCGCAAGAGAAGGCTGCCTGAGGCTGGACATTTTCCAGGCATGTCAGATGGGGTCCGGAGCACAGCAAATCCTGGGCATGCTGGTTTCTGCCCTCCCATCCACACAAACCACATTGGCACAACGAGCAGGGCTCGAGTGAAACCGGGCATGGCCCCAGGGGGTCATAAATCATCTCACTTGAGCTCTAAAGTCAGCGGAGTCTGTCCATAGCTGGTTCCCATGAGAGGGCTTGGGCAGCAGCAGAGAGTATCTAAGGGCTACGGAAGGGACAGGGTGGCTGTGATGTGACTTCACCCACATTTTGAGCAGAGTTCCTGCTGTGGCTTTGGAGGAAGGAGCCTCCCTCTTATTGCTCCTTAATTCTGCAGTATCACCAAAAAAATTGAGCCATCCTGGTCCCCAGGGAGGGTCCAAGCCCCCTTGTTCCAGAATAGAGCTTAGAATCACCTGGTGTGTTAATGCTGAAAAAAAAAGGTGTGTTTTGTGCCGTTCACTAGCTAAAATGCTGTGCTTTGTACCAAAGTAAGAAACCTTGGTGATGTTTCATAGCACAGTTAAAAGCCAACCCCACCTTTCTCAGCGGGAAGGAGAAAAGACGCCAGCCCAGATTGGGGCAGGGAGTCACCAGGTCAGAGTTAAGCTTCTGGTCGAAATCTCAGCTCTGAGTTTCCCGGTCCTCAAGAGTCTTTTTTTCTCCCAGTTTCCACATTTACCAGCGCAGGCTGGTACAGTGACACCAGAACGCCTGTCAGCTGCTGGCCCCATCTCCTCGGGACCTCAGTGTGGTCCCTTGCACATCCCTGACACCTCTTTGCATGGGGCAGGGAGGATCATCCCCCCTCCCCCCCCCGCCATCCCTTCGCTCGAGAAACCATCGGGGTTTTGCACAAGGAGGACTGAAAAACGCGGCTTAACTCGAGACGGGGCTCTGCGTGGGTACCACGGCGCGGGGATGCAGGAGGGCGCGCCTTTGGGGTGCGGGAATGCAGGAGGGCGCATCTTTGGGGTGCGGGGATGCAGGAGGGCGCATCTTTGGGGTGCGGGGATGCAGGAGGGCGCATCTTTGGGGCACGGGGATGCAGGAGGGCGCATCTTTGGGGTGCGGGGATGCTTTGGGGAGCGCGGCTCTCGCGGTTTCCCCCCCCCTCCCCCGGGCTGGAGGACTCTCGCACACCCACTCGCACACCCACACCCACTCACACCCGCGGGGGGGGGACTGGGCTGGCTGTATCCCGACTCCTCCTCCGCTAAGAGGCTCAGCGGCGGGCAGGGCAGGCGCTGCCCGTCCTCGGTGCCGGAGGTAGCGAGCTCCTCGCCGGGCACCGGCGACCCTTCCCCGGCCCCTTCCCCCGGCCCCGGGCCCGGCCATGCCCCGCTGAGGTGAGGAGGAGCGGGAGGGCTGCCCGCACCCGGGGTCGGGGAGCTGAGGGGGGGACTCGGCTGAGGGCTGGGGATGCTGCCGGTGGGGTGCGGTGGGGCTGCGATGGGGTGGGATGGACCGAGGGTACCCCCGCCGGGTCTCTAGAGCCCGCATCGAACCAGGGGAAGGGGCTGGGCTCGGTGGGAAGGGAGGGGATGGTGGGGGGGGAGACGACGCGACCACAGCCAGAAATGCCCAGCTCGGCTCCTGCAGCACGGATTAGTGCCTCGGTAATTTCTAGCTGCTGCTTAATTTAGCTTGGGTCACCCAGCAGTGAGCTGGGGGGCTGGGGGGGGGGTCATCTCCCTCCTGCGCTGCGCTGTGCAGGACCCCCAACCCCACCCTCCAAGCCCCTCTCCCTCTGCAGCCTTTTCATATTCTGGGATGTGTCTGGAGGTGCTTTGGGATGGGGAGAGGCTGATGGGGATGTGCCCGCTGCACGGACCAGCTGGCGGTGGCACAAGACCCCAGGTGCCCCCCCCCGGGACCCCCCCTCACCCTCTCCCTGCTCTGACCCAGCTCCAAACACACGGCCCAGGCGGTTGGAGCACAACCTGCTCTGAGTGCTGCTCTTCAGAGAGCGGCAGGAGTTTCCCCAGGGTTGCAGCATGGGGTGGCTTGTGTCCAGGCTGTGTTTCGACAGTGTGTCCCCCAGGACATGCTGGTGCTGGTAAGCAGTGCACAGGAGCTTCCCGGGATGTTTAGGACCATCTCTGGGCAGAGACTGAGACCCAGTATGGGACAGGCGGTTCCCACAAAGCAGTCCACATTTTACTGCCTGCTTTGGGAGTACAGTGTTATGTGCATGGGCTGTGCTGGACCAGCTGAGCACTGCACCAGAGAACACTCCCAGGCTTTCCTAGGATAGTTACATTCATGATATCCTAAGGAAGGTGGAACTGACATCTCTTGGCGTCTCTGAGAAGAGTAGGGTGTATAGTGGAGGACCTGTCTTGCAGGCAAGATGGAGGGAGAGTTTGATAGGACAAGAGGAAATGGCCTCAAGTTGTGTCAGGGGAGGTTTACAGTGGATATTAGGAAAAATTTCGTACTGAAAGAGTGGTCAGGCATTGGACCAGGCTGCCCGGGGCAGTGGTGGAGTCCCCATCCCTGGAGGTGTTCTAAAAATGTGTAGGTATGGCACTTCGGGACATGGTTTAGCAGGCATGGTGGTGTTGGGTTGAGGGTTGGACTTGACAAACTTAGAGGTGTTTTCCAACCTTAATGACTCTATGATTCTATGATTTTATGAAGGGCAGCAGGCCAATGGATCTAAGGTTGCCTGGTTGCCCCTGGCTGCTAAACCACCCTGCAGAAGGACCTGGCAGGAGCTGGAGGTGGTCTGCTCACAGTCCCAGGCTGTTGTGTTTATATGAGAGTGCTTCCCTCCGTAGTCTGGGCAAAAAGGTCTCCAAGAATCAACTCCATGGGGTTAAACTATGCTTTGCATCAAGATGTCGAGGACATGGCTTGTGTTGCAAGCTGACTCCTCTATCCTCCTTCTCCACTGTACAATGCTACGGGTCTTATCTCTCTTCCCATGAGGTGAGGGACCACAAGGTCCCAGCAGTAGCAGTGTGAAGGTATGGGATGGTTCTGCAGCTTTGGACTGAGCTTTATCAAAACTTCAGTCAAAACCTGCATCCCTCTGAGACCCTGTGCAAGTCTCATCCCTGCCCTGTGTGTAAACTGTCACAGGGACAGCAGAAGAGGGACAAACAAGGGCAAAGCCAGGACGGCACTTCCATTGATTGATGCTCAAATTGTTTTCGCTCATGGCTTTGCAATCTCTGAGCTCTGCCGATCTCCAGATACATTTGTCTAAGTAGTGTTTAATGTTTAAGTCATGGTGATGGACCAGCAACAAGCTGTTTGTCTTTTCTACCTCATTGAAAGCTTTGCGCTTCCCTAAAGCCAACAGGTAGGGCCAAAGTCTCTTCTTGGGCTTTTTGGGGTTAGAGTGGAGTAACTTCATGAAGTTACAGTATCTCCCCACTGACACCAACATTTATGAGATCTGAACCAGGCCCAGGGATGAACCCTTGTTCCAAGGTAATTTTATTTCTGACTCGTTTCCCCTGCTCAGAGCAGTTGATTCACCTTGCTCACTGTTAAGTTCCCACGGACCGGGCGCTGCTGCACAGCGTTTCTGTCTTGCGCTTGCTAACTTGTGACTTCGCAATCCGTGGGTTGCCATGGAAAGGATTATGTTGTGATTAATGAAGGCATTGTCAGCTCGTAGGGTTTGTTTTCAAAGCCTTTCCTGGAGCTGCAGAGAACGGCTTCCAAGCCTGGCAGAAAGAGGCTGGAGGGAGCGAGAGGTGGCTTCAGGCACTCCCAGTCCCAGACGTGTTTTTGGTTATCAGCACCAACACTGTACTGTCAGGTAGCAGTTGTTGCCTCTATTTGCTACCAGATCAGCTCTGCTGGTCCCTTTTGAGGAAAAACGGGGGCTTTTATTGTTCACTTGGGGCAGNGCCAGAGTTTTCTTCCTCCTGAAGCAGAGTGGGACGAGTGTCACTGTACCAAGGGCCTGGCAGGATGTGGAGACATCGTGTCAGAGAGCTTCGCACTGCAAAACGTTCCTCTCTGCTAGGCAACGTGCAAGGAGAACCTGATACAGGATGAGCCGCTGTGTTTGTGACAGTCTGGTCCCCCAGCTGAGCTGCTAGGAAGAGCCAGAAGGCTTCTCAGGACAGGAATGCCCCAGCAGTGCCCGTGCTTAGGCTGTCCATCCATCCCCAGGTAGCATCCCTAAACCCCACTGTGAGGTGCACGGAGCCCCTGCTCTGCTAGGCTCTTGCAGTCAGGATACTGGGAGACAGCGAAGCGCAGTTGTTCCCCCTTCGCAAGGGGAATGCAATGTTCAGCAATCCAATGAAAAACAGGCATCTGGAGTAGATTGAGTGGCAAATAAATATGCAGAAGTTGAAAATCCAAAGCCAAAAATCTCTGGGGAGCCCTTAATTTCTTGGCATTGCTGGCTGAGCACGCCCCAGACCTGCCCAGCCTGAGCAGCTAGGTACCAGCTCCCACCTCAGCCCAGCTGATCCCATTGGCAGTCTCGGAGCAGCTGCAGAAAAGCATGGATCTCATCATGGCCCTCGGTCCTAACAAGTCCCTTTTGCAGCATGTTGGTTCAGCTGCTGCCGTGCCCTTCCCTGCGTTTAACCTGGTGTGATAACCCAGTGTTTGCCCGGGCTGCAGATGACCTGCATACAGTTTCCACATACATGAAAGAAATTAAAACTTTTGCATTAGGTTGATTATAAACTTACAGACTGCCTTGGGTGGAGGTTTCCACTGTGGTTGTTGCTTCACAAGCAGCCTGGCCTCCAACTTTAAGATGTGTGGAGGAAGGAAGACTTGCAAGACGACATGCCTGAGGTCATGCTGAGTGCTGGGAGAACTGAGCCTCTGTGAATCCTGGTCTTGCCATAAGCATGAGTTGCTCTCTTTTCCTGTCTGACACGGGGTTGTACTGTGGGAGCTGTGCTGGGAGGGGTCTTCACCCCAGGAGACAAATCCACTCACTGCAGCTGTTCCTGACTTTGGAAGCAGTAAGATGAAGCTGGGATGGGCACAACATCAGGGTTGGCAAAGGAGGACAAATAGAAAATGGCAAATATCTACAGTGCCTGGATGAAGGCGGCTGTCAACAGCATGATATAAATGTAAAGAATTCTAGGAATATTATGGTTTAGTCTTGTAGTGCTTGCAGTTTGCAGCAGTGAAATACCTTCCACCTGAGAAGGTTTTGCAAAGGCTGAGCAGGACTGAACTGCCCAACACACTGAGGTGTAGGGGAAAAGTGCTCTGAGCCCAACCTGGGCTGTGCTAGACTTGGGACTAGGACCCATCTCTTGGGAGCAAGTCCTTGTGTGTTCCCCAGCATATCTGTCATTGTCCAGAGAGCACATTTCACTCCTCTGTTGAGTTATCTCATTTTGAATAAACCAAAACAAAAAAAGCAAAAGATATATCAGGAGGGGAATGAAGACTGAAACAGCACTGCACCGTTGGGAGAACCTGGTGTGCCTGTAACTGGAATACTGTGTGCCGTGCTGGTCCCTCCATCCCCAAAACAATGTAGGTCAGCTGGGGAGGATTCAGAGAAAGGAAGGCTGGTCAGAGCTCTGGAGCAGCTTCAATGTGAGGAAGGGTTTTGCCTTTTAGACAAAGACTCCAACCTAAAAAGAGATGGGAGGGCGACGTATTATAGATCCTGGTCATGCTTGCATGGTGAAGGCAAAAGGAGGATTTTTCTTGATTTCCCTTTGCAATATAAAAATTAGGGAGGAGTGAATTAAGCTAACAGGGAACAGGTTCAAAGCAAAGAAGAGTTCACACAACCTAGCATCTGTGGTACTCCTTACTGCAGGACCCTATAGATCCTGAAAGTATGGAAGGGTTAAAAAAGCACTCAAATTTGTTGATGAAAAGCCTCTCAAAAGTTGTAAAATATATATACTAAAGACAAAAGGTAGACTTCTTTGGCTCTAGAAGTTCTTGAGCTGCAATTTATTAGAGTCTGGGGGACTATTACAGAGTAGTGCCACTAAATCTTCACCCTGCTTTTGTACTGCTCCCTGGGCATCCTCTGTTGTCTACCATCAGGGAAATACAATAGATGGGGAGCCCACAAGCTGGATCCAGTATGGGCTTTTTCACGTAGAGCTCATCAGCTCATGCTTCCACTCACCAAGACTTGTTCATGCTCTGAGGTCCTCCTTGAAACAATTCTTCTGAGCCTTGTTGTACCCACCTGGACAAGGTCCTGTGCAGCCTGCTCCGGGTGACCCTGCTTCGACAGGGCGGTTGGAGTAGATGACCCGCAGAGGTCCCTTCCAACCTCTACCATTCTGTGATTCTGTGATTCTTAGTTGTCTTGGAGAAGGTAAGGTGTCAGCCTCATCTCTTTAGTAGCAGTGCCATGTATTGTGTGAGTCAACAGAAATAAAGCCTGTTCTCTTCCTTTTTAATTGAAAATATCTTGATGCCAGCAAATGCAGAGAGCAGTTTGGTGGGATTTTTCACAGGTTCTGGATCAGATCTCTTCTAGGTCATTAAGTAATTCCCGCAAAGATGGTGATCAGCAAGAACCCTGCTAGAAAGGCCAGGGTTTATGGGTGGTTTCCTGCGAATCCCAGAGCTGACCCATGCTGTTGTTAGCCTGAGGTTTGCTTTGCAAGTCAACCAGATGGTTTTCCATGTGCCCAGTGCATGTTGGTGTGAGGGGAGTTTGAATTCATGCCGATGAGAGAAGCTGAGAGAAGAAAAATCTTTGCCAGAGGCACTGAGTTCCCAGTCTGGGCAAAGGTCCCACTCAGCTTGTGTGGGACCAAAGAGCTTCACCATAACAGTGGGGCTGAAAGGGAAGGGGGGAGCACCCACAAACGAAAACACCTCCCATCATCAGAGATAGGGTCCCCTCATCTAGCTGAGGCTGTCAGGAGGACACGCAGACCTCCTTCAAGAGGACAGAGGGGTACAGCAAGTGCGTGTTGCAGTGAATTGGAAGGAGCCCTTCAAGCCTAACTAGAGTGCATCAAACCTCTGCCTCCAGCACCCGAGCCTTTGGGCATTTTCCAGCATTAGTGGTGGTTGCCATTGCATTGTGCTGCCCCAACTATTTCTGTCCTGCTTCCTCTCATCCCTGAACTTTGCTGGATCAGTGCCATCAAGGCCAACAGATTTACCCTGGGCTGAGAGAAACTCCAGAAATCATACACATACACCAGGTTTGTCTCTCCTACGGCCTGCAGAAGGTTTCTATTTGGAGTTATAAAGGGGGTGGTTGTTTCACCTGTAACCTCTGTGCAAGGACCTTCCTCGAGCCCATTGAGAAGCTGCACACAGTGGGCTGTCAGAGTGAGCAAGACGATCCCTGTTTGCTCTTCAGCTCCTCTGCTCAGCTTCTTGCCTGCCTTTAATCCCAGTAGAACAGCAGAGCCAGGATAACCCAAACTTCTGTGGTCTGTCTTTGGAATGAAAGCCCAGGAAAAGGTCAGGCATAGCTGGCTTCATGCATATTTTTTGTGTGCTGGAGAGCTGCAAGAGCCCAGAGCAGTGTTTGGCACAGACATGAGAGAACATTGTATTGCTGGAATGACTGAAAGTCTCCACGAGCTGTCAACGGTGTTACCGATACACCTCCCAGACATGCCCCATGCCAGGCTGGTGGTCCTACAGCATCCTTGAGACAAAAAAAGGATGGACAGAACTCTCCAACAGTCCTTTAGGGTTTCTTTTGGTTTCTGCTGGCTTTCAGGGCTGCTGACTATCTCTGCTGAGGCACAGCCCACCCACGGATCCAGATCCATAGCAGGAACTGTCAGACCCTTTATGGAATTCAGTAAAGTTGTACATGGAGACTTATAAACAATTAATGAGCAGGGCAGGCCAATCTGCTGTCATGCCGGGGAGGTCTCTCAGAGCAGGTACAATGCAAGGACACCATCCCTCACAGGTAGGAAATTGCTCCTCTCTAGCACAACACGGGAGAAGCTTTGCATGGTGATGCCACCAGTTTTTGTGGGTGATCGAGCAGGTCCTTGTCCCATGGGGAGAAGAGTTTCTGAGAGTGCAGCTGTGTTACTCCAGAAAAGCAATGAGATGTTGCTCTCTCCGCTACTAGATGTTATGCCTGCACCCAGAGCATCAGGGGGGAGACAAGAGAGCACCCAGCGATCTTGGCCAAATTGCTGGGAGAGCCATGTTAACTTGGGATGCCATGATGGGGCAAATCAGGACTGCTGTTCATTCAGGTTGATTGTACCAGTACAGATTAGGGCGGTGGGCAACAGAGGGTGAAAGTTCTTTGGGCAATCTTATTGCTCTTAGAAATAACACTCTGAATCTCCCCCAGTACCCTGTTACATCTGGGTTTTGTCCAGAGCAGACTGCTGTTTAGAGCAGCAAACCAGGTCCTGACCTCCCAGCACTGAGCTCAGCAGTCAGGGAAGATATTAAATAAAAAGGGCTCGAACAAAATTCAACCTTTTCAGGTGCAGCCGCGATGTTGAACTCAGCCCAGGGAGTGAGGCTTGTCTCCAGCGAACACCCATTTCTTACGCGTAGCTGAGAGCAAATCACAGATAGCAACAGCCACCCCTTTCCTTGGAGGAATATCTCAAAATACTGCACACAAGGGTGGGAACGGAGCAGCTTGTTAAAACTGGAATAGATTAAGTACCTGATTAAAGCTGGCTTGCTCGCCTAGTCTGATTTCCATAGGAAACAAGGCTTGTGTGGCCACACTGCCTGTCTCCTTAGATGTGTCACCTAATCACGGCAGTTTGTTGACCAAGTTCACTCCAAATTTGACAGAGCTGTAGCAAGGAAATGAAGTTCCTAGGCACTTCATAAAAATACGGAGGTGGGGGTGGGAGAAAACTAGCGCCCTGCAGCATGATGGCAACTTCCTTCGGATGCCAGAGAGCCCAGGTAGGGTGAGAAAGCTGTCCTGGATGCCCTACCCCAAGGCTTCTTGGGGGCAGTATGTCCTACTGACTGTCAAGAAAACTTGTTGTCTGGAGTTTCGTGGTTGTAAATGAGGCTTTTGTTAGCTCTGCTGCTCACAGAGGGGCGTCTGTCATTATTTCTGGTTCTGCTCTTCACCAGGTGGGAATGTGGCATGGAGCAAAGTCACTTTGCCACCTGGAGCCTCCAGTTCTTTTGCCCATCCAGGCTGCTTGGGGATGCACTGACTTCTGCTGTGCAACACCTAACATATCATAGAATCATAGAATGATTTGGATTTGAAGAGACGTTAAAGATCATCTCGTTCCAAGCCCCCTGCCATGGGCAGAGACATCTTCCACCAGACCAGGTTACTCAAAGCCCCATCCAACCTGGCCTTGAACACTGCCAAGGAGGGGGCAGCCAAAATTTATGTGAGCAATCTGTGCCGGTGTTTCAGCACCCTCACTGTAAAGAATTTCTTCCTTATGTCAAATCTAAACCTGTCCTCTTCTATGTCCTTTAGTCTAACTCTGCTTTGGCAAAGACCTGTAAGGGTGGCTTCAGCTCAGCCAGATGATGCCCTTGAGAGCACAGAGCATCCCATGTGTTAAAGCACACCTAGCAACACGGTACACCACAAAAACGTGAAGAACAGTAGACGGAGCAGCCAGCAACCTCTGTGACTCAGTTTCCCCAGCTGCAAATTTAGAGTAACATTTTGCATGTGCAGCCGATGAGTCAGGGAGTGTCTGTCCCCCTCTCGTCCAGGCGATTACAGGGTTGATGTCTCCCAGCACTGCCTCACGCTGCCCTGAGGGATGAGATGGTGGTTGCACCAAAGGTACCCTAGAAGGGCAGAGCAGAGTCTCTACTTAGTTTATACAGTCATACAGTCCTTGTTCAGGCAGAACACCCTCTGGAGTCATCAGAGGTCTCAGCAGGATAAAACAGGGCTGGTATCTTCTGATTTGAACCCACTTAATCCTACTAGTGCCTGTATTTGGAAGCTGACCCCAGCCTCTCTGAAAGGCCGTCCTGAATTTCTCCAGGACCACGAGAGCTAAGAGGATAGTGTCGGGGCAGGCGGAGGGAGGATTTCACCGAAAATCCCAGCAAAGGGGTTCCTGCTGAGAAAAAACCTCGCAGGATTATAACAGCTTTCAGAAGCCCTGCTCCAGCCAGCACTAACAGTGCTTGAAAGGAGAGAGAACGCACAGCCGCGGCCAGACCTTTAGGGACCAGCAAGGGCAGAGGGTGAGGCCATTGCTTATTAGGACAATTTAAGGACAGAGAGGAGCAGGGGAGCTGCCTTTATTAAAGGCGTTTTGATCTGGAGTCATAGGCACGGAATTGGGCGTCTGCAAGAGGCACATCACACCTTCCTGATTCTCCTGTGTGACCCTGGGGAAAGTCACATCGTCCTTCTGTGCCTAAGTTTCCCCCTGTGTGGAATAAGGATAGCATTGTCCCCTCCTCCATAAATAGGCTGGGATTTGTGAGGGAATGACACAGCGTAAGATCTTGCTGGAGTGATTACTGAAAGAGTGGCTGCAGTAAAGACGCTCTTTGATGAACTATTCTATAACAAAAAAAGTAGCAGTGAGTTAGTAAATGAGAGGGACGGGGTGCCATCCATAGGGACCTGGACAAGCTGGAGAGGTGGGCCTGTGAGAACCTCATGAGGTTCAACAAGGCCAAGTGCAAGGTCCTGCACCTGGGTCAGAGCAACCCCCGGTACCAACACAGGCTGGGGGATGAAAGGATGGAGAGCATCCCTGCTGAGAAGGACTTGGGGGTGCTGGGGGATGAAAAGCTGGCCAGAACCCGGCAGTGTGCGCTGGCAGCTCAGCAGGCCAACCATGCCCTGGGCTGCATCCCCAGCAGCGTGGGCACAGGGCGAGGGAGGGGATTCTGCCCCTCTGCCCCACTCTGCTGAGACCCCCCCGGGAGTCCTGCGTCCAGCTCTGGAGCCCTCAGCACAGG
>Ga0065711_1029316_pt1 | contig 36695 bp, 14 predicted proteins | sample Hoacrofraction12_FD_59098 | JGI IMG/M metagenome (GOLD analysis project Ga0065711, IMG submission 59098) | Hoatzin crop microbial communities from Cojedes, Venezuela - Epithelial fraction 12 v2 (version 2) | ecosystem: Host-associated > Birds > Digestive system > Esophagus > Crop | place... | reverse complement strand
TCTGAACATGAGGAAGAACTTCTTCCCTCTGAGGGTGACGGAGCACTGGAACAGGCTGCCCAGGGAGGTTGTGGAGTCTCCTTCTCTGGAGATATTCAAGACCCGCCTGGACAAGGTCCTGTGCAGTCTGCTCTAGGTGACCCTGCCTCGGCATGGGGGTTGGACTAGATGACCCACAGAGGTCCCTTCCAACCCCTACTATTCTGTGATTCTGTGATTCTGTGAAGCGATATTGGTGGTCTGTGCATCCAAGTGATATCGCCTATACCATGAGTGCAAGAGAAATGAGTTAAAATAGGACCTGTAGTGAGTCTCAGGAAGGAATAATAATACTTATTTTGGCTTTTCAGCTAATCAGATAAAATAACTTAGAAAGGTCTTTAATCGTTCTCATGCGATTTTGTTAGGGACAGCCTTTAGCAGGGGCGCAGGAGATCTCTGAGCTTAGCTGAGCTAAGTTGTTCTCACAAATGAATGGCAAAAATATTCATACAGGATAAAAGAGGTAAGGTTAAGACAACCTCTCCTCCACAAAAAAAAAAAAAAAAAAAAGACTGAGAGAAAAAAAAGGAAATTGAAAAAGAAAAAAGTAGATTCCTGGCAAGGTGAGCATGGTACCATTTTGTAGAGGAGATGGTGCGGCTGTGCTGTGCTACAGCAGGTGAGTTCAGCACTGTATGTCACAAAGACGTCAGCACTGATCAACTCAAAACTGCCCATCAATCAAGCAATGACGCTTCACATCGCTGGGTCTTGTGCCTTTTCTTCTGAGTGCTGCCATCCTTGGCACCCTGGCATCAAGTATGAGTGGTTTTTTTTCCGTTGGTGGATTTCTTCTGACGAATGAATCATTTGACGAGTTTTCATCATTCCCCCTCCCATGTTGGTTTACTGAGGGAAGGACCAGAGTTGGTGTCTTTGCCTGTTGAGGTCTCGGGTAGAAACGTGCCTTCCTTCCAGCCCTGAGGTGGTTGAGGACCCACACTAGGGTGCGTAGGTCAGAAGCTGTTTGTGTGAAAGACTCCAGGCTATCACCGTGAAACAGGATTTCTTTTTTTGCTGCCTGTACAACATGCTAGTGTTTGGATTTAATTCTCACCTCTCCTGGATTTGCTAGGTGCTATGACAAAGCAACAGTCCGTATGGATGGACAGCACTCCTGTCGCCCATCATGTGAGACCAAAATGAGGCATTTAATTTCCTGCTGGCTGTATTTGCCTGTGTACTACAAATTTTGCAAGAGCAGCTGATAGATAGGGATTTCTATCAATATAACCACATAATTTAAGGCAAAATTATCTAAACTGACAGATTATTTTATCTGAAACATTGTAATTTAGGAAAAAGTATATTAGACTTTTCATTGTCAAGTCTGTTACGTTTGACTAATAAAGACCAACAAGCTGATCCAAGAATTTACAATTTAAATAGCTGAGATTAATCTTAAGAAGATTTATGAGAAAACTGATTTGGAATGTTGTATTATATAAATTAATAGTGACAGATTTTTATGGGTAGTACACTTAGGAAGTAACTACAAAATAAACTGGGAGGTCATAATATTCGGAGTTAAGCAATATAATTCAAACAAATTATTCTGTTATTTACTGGGAACCATATGTTCACATGTCACAACTTATTTAAGTATTTATATTTTCGTCTGTAGTACTTGGCAACTAGTTTCTTAATAAAGGGGCTCATAAGGTCAAGGGTGAAGGGTAATACCATGTTACCAGTGCTCTGCAGTAAATAAGTAAATAGTTTCCATTATAAACAGTACAATTTGTAGGCAGATCTGATTGGCATTTTTTGTATCAAACATACCAATTTTAAGATGCTGTTAAAAATGTGCCTGTCAGAAAACCAATAAAGGAAAAGACCTCAGTAAACTATATTTTCTAGTTTATATACTAAACCCAGGTATATAGCACTTAGATCCTTGAAAATGAGCTCTTAACCTTTTTGAGTTACAGGTGCTCAGTATTTCTGAAAATAAAGTCAGTTTAATTTTCCATAGAATAATCATAACTTGGAGCTCTTCCATGAAGAAGTATGTTTAACATTTTACAGAGTAACTATACAAATGCAATTTGTACCTGAAACAGCCTGCCACCCACATACTGCCGAGCTTGTTTTGAAGAAGAAATTTGTATAATCCTCAAGTTTACAGAAATTGTACATCTGAATCCCTTAAAAAGCCCAAGAAGTAAGAACAACACACTAGAATGGCAACATTTATAAACCACTGTACCTTGATTGTTTCATAATATTAAAACTGAAATCATTATTTTTAGTAGTTTCCATTGCCTTACACTGACAGTACTCTGAGGGAAGGACTGAGTTGGGAAGGTGTGAGCTGCCATTAAGTTACTTGATAATACATTATTCTTTGTGATGATGACATATCATTTTGACGGACCTTGGAAATATTTAAAGGAGGTTGTACATTTATAGGTAAACAAGTGTTACACAACATACTTTACATACAAATCTTACTTTGTACCTACTAAAACCAAAACCACAGATAGAAGAGGAATTCAATGTTTAAGACATTTACATACATTTTTCAAGCATACCTAAAGGATTTAATGGTATGTTCCGTTTTCAAGAGGTTTTAGCACTCGAATGATGTGTTGTCTTAATTCATTTGACTGGGGATCAGTAACTGTTTCTGGTTTCAGCCTAGATGTAAGGTAGACAGAGTTTGAAATTCAACTAAAGGTACTGAAATCAAGTAATACCTTAACTACGCATCTGCGCATAATTACTGAGTTTCAATTACTTTTGAAAACTTAATTTAGAAGTGCAACTGTACACCAGCAGGTGTGAGCTGAGTACGATGGGACATCTTACCCTTTCACCACAGAAACTTAATTAGCCATGGTCATGAAGATGTGGCAACATGAGCCTTCAGCTGTCCGCAGAGGCACTCGGAACAGAGGAGCCTACAGAATCTGTGTGTCTGCATCGGCAGCACGGCTCTGACTACGCCAGAGCTAGCTCAGGCACGCTCACCCACACTGCAGATAGATCTTTTAACTGCACTGTACCATGATCAGCTTCACTTAGAAATTGGAAAATATCTTTCCACTCCTCCCAGTGAATAATGATTCATTCACTTTTAGGTCCGAAGGTCTTCAACAAATAAATAAAAGCAAGACAACTTTTATTAGGGAAGTACTTTATTAGAAAAAAAACAAGATTTCACAAGATGAACACTTACACAAGTAATAAAAATGTAGAAAACATTTTCCTGTATTTATAAAAATGCAACTGGCGCTTTCTTAGGCATTTTATTCGCAGCTCAGATTTTTGTTGAATCCAAACTAGACTTGCTTCCTTACAACCATATGGAAGCTCTTGAGTTAGCTCACAGCTGAAAAATGTAGTTTTCCATGGGACATATTGTATGCTGAGTGATTGAATCTAAAAGAAATAAAAAAGCAGGATTATTTAAGATAAAATGCACAAGAAGCAGATTATAAAACAATCTACCTCAGAGCAATTTCTGGCATAAAACAGTTTTGGTGGAGCTGAGAACCCAGACCCAGAAGGACCCTAAAAAAAGAGCAGTCAAATGACAATACTGCAAGAACAATAACGCCTTCTTGTGCCTCTCTCTCAAATCTTCACAATTTTATCTTATACTTCAAGAAAATATCACATAACATTTGCATTTAGATGAGTGTTTTTCCCTTATGGCTCACTTTTCCTTACTTCTTTAGTGGTGTTTTCTTTCGGGTTTGTAGTCATTATGAATTGATAGATAGCATTAAGCGTCAAGAGACTGGGACTTGCTTGTCTAGTCTCATATAACATCAATTCATGTAGTACACTTATTGCTGGAGTCTGAGTGAGGCACTATCTAGAGGAGTCTGACATAGTGTATGACAGAAATTTAATCTTTTTTTTCCTAGTACGCAAAAGGTCCCTTTTTGGAAAATACCCTTATCTTGTCTGGAGAAGAGAGAGTGCCAGGCTGGAAGCTGTGAATCCTACATGGATTATCAAAAGCTTTTCTTTGAGGCTGAGGATATCGCAGTTTTACACCTGATTCCCTGCAGACAGATAATCTTGAGAAGTGTGGTGTCCATAACGGAAAAGTAATGGACTAATAACTCTTAGAAACTTAACTTCAGATTTTAAAAACAAACTTTTTGCAAGTGAAACAGAGACTACAGACAATTGTCTTTCAGATGTACAATATATAATTCAGGATAGATTATCAGAGGGTGCCAATTACTGTATTTCGGTAGTGCTATGCCAGTTTATACTGGTTAAAAATCTTCTTACATCTAAAACTGAAATACACGCCATTTTAAAAAGCAATTATCCTGTGGGGGTTTCCCCATAATTTAGTTTGCTCTAAATGAAACAGTCATACAAAAGCTAAATTTGAAAATCTTTGGGTGAAATTTGCTCTTGGTAAGATGACAATGGTGAATAGCAGAACCACCATAAAGCAGTCTTAGTCGTAAGAGAGAGTCCTCACCATGGAGTCAGCTTTCTTGAAAACATAACTCTAGCAGTCTCTTCCGTTTTTTTCCCTCCATAATCTCAGTTTAGTGAACGACTTACAGTCAGTTTCTGAATACATGTTCCACAATATTTTATATGAGTTGAAATTTAGTGTCTTACCTAATATCCATTTTTCTGATAAACATTTTATTTCCTGATACTTCTTTCCTGTGTTTTTTCCGATACAGATTTTTGCCTGACGTAAGGCTTTACATATTTTCCCTCCTGACAGCTGTATAAGTTCAATTAGCTTTTTGCGGGGTGGCTGGCTGGTAGGAGATACAAACATGACAGGCTGGTTCGAAAAGAGATTCTGCTGGTATTTTCCTCTTGATAGGTGACGCTGAAGTCTGCAGATCTATATTTGAGGAAACAAGGAAATTAATTAGTCCATGTTTTGCATTTCCACTTGAAGTAAAACTAGCCCTTGTCTTCTTTAATTCAGAAAAAAAGTTATAGTATATGAGGATGAACTTCTAGATTATCAGGTGTATCAGAAATCCTTGGGTAAACTATATAAAGAATTTTCTGTACTTGATCAATACAGTTCCCAAACCAGAGTCTATTTTGTTGTAGGTTAGACGGTTTACCTATAAAACTTGTTAAAGCACTTGACAGTATTATTTTTCACCATAATCTTGCATTCTTACATTTATAACATTGGCCATCACACAGAAATATTAAAGGATATTATAAATAGTCTCGCAGCACAAATACAAACCGTGAAGGCCTTTACAATATGTGGTGCTCATCAGTTTGTATCAGGGCGCGTTACAAACATATCTAGTTCAGAGTTTAAAGTACTTTAGGACCCCGTTTCCCCTCCTGTGCTCCACAAATACAAACTGCATTTTGTCTCAGATGTATGAAGCGACACAAGTGTACCAGAACTCAGAGCAAACCATTTAATGCAAACTCTTTTGTCTCCACAAAAACAAAACCAGAAGTCCTCTGTGAGTGCTGTGCAGCCTGTAACACCTGAGCATTATAGTAAAAACCTGCTTGATCTACACGAAGCAAATTTTCTTCTCTGTATCTACCAGGCAGGACAGTGGTTCAGCAATTAGAGCCATCTCCTTTAGCTATAATATGCATAAAAGCAGTGCATACGAGGAGTGTACGCAATATAAAGTTTTCATACTAAAATTACATAAAAAAGCAAGCTTCTATTTCTTACAGCGAGGTTGCCATTGACCTGACAAATTAATGTCTGTAATGTGTCTGATTCTGTATCTCTTCTCAAAGTTTGGAAAATTTATAATGAGACTGGACTTAATAGTAAGATGAGAACAAAAATAATGTTTCAGGTTCTGCGATGCTTGGGATTTTTCACAGAGATGATCAAGATGAGCACATTACAAGAGGCCCGGTCACTTTGCATGTATCTGGTTTATATGAGACGGCTGAATGTGAAGCTGCAGTCAGCGAGGAGGTGTAACTGGAACAATGGAAGAAATTACTTCTGAGTGGATTCCTTCCTCCAATCTTGGCACAGACCTGCTGTGAGCCCATAGGCACTTAAGAATTTAATGCAATAATATGTGTCCTTGGCAGATGTGCAGCCAAAGTAAGAGTCTTCACCTGATTTACAGGGGTATATAAGGCCAAACAGTTTCATGGCACGTTCACAGACCCCTGGATAAAAGTCAAACTGAATTGCCTTAGCACTTTCGATCAATTCACTAGATGAAGCACCTGGAAAGCACGAAGCCCACGCTAAAGTGGGACTGCATAGCTCAGTGGTTCTGTGCCACTCTCCTCTGCTGTTCTTGGAGAAGTCAATCCCAATCTTAATTTTGAGATCTCCTCCATCAATAAATAATTCAGCTTTCTCTGATTGTTAATTCCTTGGCTGCTCTCTTGAAAGTAAAATTAAGTTGATCCTTTGCATTCTGAATTCAGCAAGTCATTAAGACAGTGACTGCTGTGGATGAAGCAGGCCAAAAAGACTCAAGCACAATCCAAGAAATAGCCTTTATTTTCTATTCTTCTGTGAACTTAGGTTTATGAATGACACAGCACCTCATCCTGTCTCATGGATGTCAAAGAGCTCATAAATAATTTTGTTGATCACAGTCTCAAAGCAGAGTTATGTTGCAGATTTTGGAGGACCCAAACTCATTGAATATATCTGATGGCCCCTCGTGTACGTAAACTGGCAGTTGACACTTTACACATGTGCAGAAGATCTGGTTTTGGACTCAGTAGAGTATTGCCTACCTCCACCTGAGCAGAATGCTCTTCTATGAGTATCTGTCTGCTGGGCATCCTGATGTCATGAAATACAGAAAAGGAATCATTGTACGGTTTTATTATATGATATCAGATTTGGAATTTGCGAAGAGTGCCACTTGCTGATGGGGCTTGTGAGGCTTAGAGGCCATGGTCAGTGTCTTCAAATGGGACTAGCTCAAGGGCATGAAACACTTTGCAATCTCTGATGTACAGAGCAGTGTTGTGATTTTGGTGTTACTAGGACTGCAATCATTCATTTTAATGAATTAAAAACCTGCACAAATAGGAAACTACCGGAAGTTACAGTTTTGGTCAACCTGGAACTCTTAAGATTTTAAAGATGAAAATTATTAGGATTGAGAAGCTGTTATCTTAAAAAGGCAATAGCACCTTTGTTAGATAGAAGACACCAAATGTAGCTTGTTGCAATCCTGCTATTTCATATATTTTAGGGAATATGATCTAAAAAGCGGATTGTATTCCCACTTCCTCAAACATTTTCCCTGAAAGGATTTATTTGCTGCCACTGGAATGAGAACTCACTTATATGATATATCTTCCTATAGAGAGAACTGTTGGAGTAAAGTAATATTAGAAGCAAATGCGTACACAGCTAATCAGGAAATGCACATTTTAAGCACCCAAAAGCGCTTGCCTCAGCTGATGTTCACAAGCAGCATGCTTTATTCTACACATTTAGTACATATTACAGGAATCCGGGAAAGTGAAATGCTGACATGTTATAGAGAGGATTTTCTTAAACTGCCTTCAAAATTCCAACTATGCGCATCACCAGGTCAGTTGAGAGGAGGACAGGGGAAGAACACAGTCCACCTCGGTGGTACCGAGAAACCACACCAGGTTTGGCAGTGGGACGACGGGGCACAGCCTGGCTCTTCCCCTTGAGTTGACTCAGCTGCCTTTGCAACATCAAAGCCTTCGCGGCACCCCGGGGCTGCTCCTAGCCCTGTGAACCCATACACATCTCGCGTCAGCTTGTACAAATAAATAAATAATTCCTCCACAGAGACCAAGCCTGGGAAAATGTCAGAGCCCAAGAGTGACTGTTTCCACACACTGTGTATGTATCAGTCAGTAGTTACGGTTACAGTTGTGTCAGTCCCTGTGATAACAGACAGCACCAATTTTCCTTTCTAATTATATTCATTAGCAGATGGACAGAAAAACAAAATGTTATAAAAGCATCTATTTACACTTTTTGGTGAGATGCTAAGTGTTAACCTCATTCTTTCACTAGCTGGTGAATGGCAGGATGATGCCTCTTATATGTATGCATTTCTCATAAATGTACCATTCATTTAGATGTTTGTTTGAACCAAAGTTTTGAAAGGAACGAAAAGAATCACTCTTGACAGAAGTAAAACTTATGGGGAATGTGTGATAAAGAAATGAAGACTTTCTTCATTATAAAAAAAACCTCCACCAAATATTTCACCTACTGGCATCCCTCCTGCGACTGATTTTCAATCCCCACAAACCAGAAGAGCATATATTAAAAAAAAAACAACCACCCTAAAACTTTACAACTTTGCCTAGAACTTTATGAAAATAGCTTCTGCTGGGTTTGATGCGGAAACAAACACAGAATTGCCATGAAAGTCCAAAGGTGTGATCTGTTTCTGAGGCTCAGGAGATGGCCATCGCGTCCCACAAAGGTACTGTCTCTGAAGGGACACCTGAATTCACGCAACAGAAAGTGAAAGAAAACGAATTCTTCTGGAGGTACTTTGGAATTTTTCAGCATTAAAACTGCTAATGTCCTATGTACAGCACACAATTTTCAGTGCACTGCCAGAAAATAGCCCATGAAGAAATCTGCAGTCTAAAATGCTATTAGAATGAGGATACTTCACAAAACCTGAATGGAGAATACGCTTCTGACTTAGTACAATTAATAGAAATTGTATTTGTAGGCTAGAATTTAAAATGTGAAGTGCTATTTTAAAACATAACCAACTGTAATAATTACATGTCTAAAAATTTGTGCAGGCATTACACGATCAATGTATGCATAATGGTAAATTTTTATTATTAATTTCTTTTATTCACCAGAGATAAATAAATCTACAAAAATAAATGTATGATTTATTTTATTGTTGCTGTTTGAGCATTTAACATAGGATTGGAAACCTTACCAACACCTATTTGAAAAGCTATTTTTTAATGAAGTATTTACTGAACTTATGGAAAGCTATTATTATATCTGGTTACTGTTACTCGCAAAAATAACAAGTACATGTTATTAAATGCAAACAGCAGAAGATAAAATTGCAGATATGTTTGAAGATAAAAGATTGTATATTTTATGTTTTATATCTGTATAAAAAGCAAGTATTATTTCCTTTGAGGTTGATAAGAAATTGATTGTTTTCACTGAAGAGAAAAGGATGGGACCGTTGAACTCTTATGGACTAGCTCGCCACTTTGTAACTATTAAATGACAGAAAAACATAAAATTGATAAAAGTCAAAAAACCCAGACTTTCTGGTTTGATAACCCACAAATCTAACAAAAAGAGATGCATAAAATAGCATATTCATTTAATATAGTTGTATGATGTTGCTGGGGAAATATTAAGCTCTAAGATTTTAACATTCATATGATTTTGGTACGGACAAATATACTGGCCAAGTAATGTTTACATTTGCGTTTACTGTAATTCTGTACAGAGACCTACGTGAAGAACACCCTCAAAGCTACATCACTGTGAGGAAACGTTACACTTGCATGGTTATACGCATTTTCAGACAGTCTGTCACTTAGTAAAAATTTAAAAGAAAAACACGTATGTGGAACCCTGTGTACACGTAAAGATCAAGGGCTCCCACACATCCACGCAAGCGGAGCACCAGCCTGCTTCTGATAAAGAGGAGCCTAGTGCGGCGTGCAGGCTGCTGAAAGTACAGTTATCCTGCCGTGAGGAATTTGCAGAATCTGCAGGACCCTACAAGGATCAAGGAAGTTAGTGTTAACAATGCAGTACTCCTGCAGGACAAAGCAGAAATGCTCTCTTTTTCATCTTTCTAAGTACCAGGTCTAATGGGAGAACAGAAGCGACTAACCAAACAGCAACTCTGTTTTTGCAGGAACAATGTGTGCCATATATTTTCTAATTAAATTAAAAGCTAATCATTTTAGTTTGATTTCTTATAATTTATTTTAGCAGTTTGCTGGTATTTTTTTAACACATTGAGAATACTAAAATTGAAATAATATTCACTAAAAGCTTTAAAAATTACATTGAAATGCTGTCCTGGATAAATAAATTGGTGCTTTCCAGTATAAAAGAGCATGTAAAGAGCTGGAAACAACTTCCTTCAGCAAGCTGTTTCACAAACAAATAGATCCTCAGCTTTGAAGAATGGTATCTAAGTTAATGGCTCATCACACGGATGCAGGACCCCAGCTGGCTGAAGCCATACTGCCACACTATTACCTCAGCAGCACCCAGAACCTTACTCCACTCTGGCACGACGTGCTTTTATTATTGCTAGTGATGTTTTTCATTCTCAGAGAAAAACTCAACTTGCAATATTCCTGCAGATTATTTACAAATATTACATCCTTATTTCTGAATATTTAGTGAAACGACGCTTTTGCAGTGGCTATCAATGTCATTTAGCTAAAAGAGAAGCTCCCTTTCTGTTAAATTGGAGAAGCATAAGCCTTTTGACAGACAGAAGTGAGAACGTACCTTCGGAATGCTTGATAAAGCTACCCGAGCACCGCAGCACGCGTACGCCAACGGAGATGATGTACGGGCAAACTCGGTATGCACTGGTGCAGCAGAAGACTGGTGCACTGAGCCGGGAGCCAGAAGGAAAGGGAGAAAGTTTTAGAAGACAGAGTGGAAAATTAGGTCCAGAGCAAAGAAACCTTCAATGTCTGGTCTTGAAAAATAAAAAGGAAAGTAAAAGAAGGAGAAACAGCATACAGTCAAGACTGTATTATCTGGCAAGTTCTTCAAAACACAGTTTCTTCCCCTCCTCTGTATTGTCCTTCATGTAAGTGTTTCCTGGCCAAGATGAGAGCGAAGGGAAGAACACTCGAATCCAGGCAATTTAGCTGATATTGTTTCTTTCCACTGCGAGTTGGCAGGCAACCTTGCTTCTCTCAAATCCCATAGACTGATAAGAAAAGTTAATTTCACCAATTTATTCTCTGAAAGACTGAGTCCCGGTGGGAATACTGTATGAAAATGTTTGGCAAATAAATCTACTGTTTGGCAGATATTCAAAATTACGCTGGAAGATGTTTGAACCATTTTTTCCGGCATATAAAATTTTTGCAGGAAAAAAGATAACAAATTCACTTATTTTTAGTTTAATTTCCTTGTTTTCCAGAGGTAAAACTATTTTTAAATACTATGTAATATCAACATTATCAACTATAGATTAATAAAAAACAAATTAGGGTATGACAATAAGTCTTTACCCTTTTGAGGATAAGTATGACTTCTAAATCAAGGAGCTGTATTTCCAATCTACATCACTTAAAAACACTCTGCTATGATTGTAAGATGTGGTCACTTTACCATAACTATTTGTTTGTGACTTCAAAAAGATTCTGAATTAAATATGTTTGTGTTTGGTTTCAATGCAAATGAATTCTTTTTGAAACTTAAAAAATCTTTTCACTACAGATTACCTAACAAAAGCAGGATTTTGTCAGGATTAGAAATTTAAACCTTGCTTCAGAAATACCTTAAGAAGTTGCCCATCCTTGTTTTTGTCTTGTCTCAAGAGAATTAAACTCAAGTGACTACTAGGCAGTGATGAGACTGCAAGCTGCAATTGCAAATTTATGTTAAAATTCTGCAAATAATTATTACTTCTATTTGGGAGGTGTTTTCCTCGCCCAGAGATCAACAAAGCAGCACTGTGCCATGCATCGCTCCGAAGTGGTATCCGATGGCACGTGTGACTCTGAGCCCTGCATCACTGGCACACCTCGAGGGTTACGTATACTACACGTGACAAGACCCCGAGGATCCCAGTAAAATTCAAAGACAGAAATTCTCTACCTCCATACATAATCTAGTCCAATGCTTATGTTGTCTTGCAGTTGGAAAGCTTTTCTTAGCAATATAACCTGAATTGCCTCTGCTGCATTTTGAGCCTGTTACTTCTTGTCCTAGTGCCAAGGGACATGGAGAACAATTTATTCTCTTCCTATTTGCCACAACCTTTTAAATAGTTGAAGACTGTTATCATGTCTCCCCTCAGTTTTCTCTTCCCTAGACTAAACAAACACAGTTCTTCCAGTCTTTGCTCATGGGTCATATTTTGTAGACCTCCGATCATTTTGTTATTCTCCCCTGGATTCTCTCCAGTGGATCCACATCTTTCCTGAAGCGCAGTGCTCCAAGCTAGACACAGCACTTCAGCTCAGGCCCCTCCACTGTGCTGCACGCCGCAAGCAATTCTCCTCTCTTACGTACAGCATTCCTGTTGACACGTCCTAGCATATGCTTGCTTCTTTTACCGGAGTATGGCGTAGGTGACATATATTGGTTCGGATCTTCTAAAAATACCACATGGTTAATCCCATCTTGTGTTCCTGCAGGTGATTATTTCTCCCTGCGTTGCACTTGTCCTTACTGAACTCCACCATACCTGTTTCTGATCATTCCTTTTATCTCTCAAGGTTATTTTAATTCCAGTCTGTCATGGTTTAACCCCAGTAGGCAGTTAAGCACCACACAGCCGCTTGCTCCCCCTCCACCTCAGTGGGACAGGGGCAGAATCGGAAGGGTGAAAGTGAGAAAACTTGTGGGCTGAGATGAAGACAGTTTAGCAATTAAAAAATGGACAGAGTCAATATGCAGTTCTACTACTTTAGGTCATGATTAATCAGATTTTCCAGCCTGGTAGCTTAACAAAATCCTAGACAACAAACGCAGTATATGGATGGGATAGCTGTACATTTTATGCCAACGATTCCACTGTGTGCTGGTGCAGTGGCCTCGGTACCTGCATGACAAAGAGCTGATCTGAACACATACATATCCTCTGTGCAGCAGATCTAAGTGAGCCGTGTTGAACCCACCATTTTGTATCTGGCACTACTGGTGGGACTCTCCATCTGACTCAGTTTTTAAGTGCATGCAAGTTCACATGTCTCAAAAACGCAATGGAAGTAAAGCAAAATCAGAAAGTCTTTTCCCTTAACTCAGCCGACAGTTGAACAAACGCAGTTGAGCCAACGTACAAACCACGAAAATCTGAGCCTCCAAATAATTTGCTTTAGACAACCAGCCATGACTTTAAAATGTATGTAATATATACATGGACATGTTTTCCCTCACAGCTGACAAAGATCTATTCTAGCTGGATATATCCTCACAAGACCTTTGGCAGAAAAGATACTTACATTCTTACTGGTTTAGTTCAAGCTGGGAATGCACTTTTGAAACTAATCTCTTGGTCATTCCTGTTGAGTGTACTTTTGGTTCCCACTGTGGAGCAGCCATCAGAGGCCCAGACTGCCCTCCTTCTGGATGAAATACAGTCAGGAGGTGGGCCCAGTCCAGGGGAGCAGACTGGGACGAGCCCTGAGGCCTGAAGCATGTGTTACATGCAAGGTGCATTCGGCACTAGCTCAGGCGCTCTGCAGAACCCTCCCCCTTCATCTGCACTGCTGGCTTACAGACGCAGGCACGAGTGAGCATGGAGTCACTTCTGGCAGATGTAATGGGGTAGTGATGCAGGTATGTGATGCTGCTCTCAAACTGAATTATTACCTGCACAAAAATAATGACCTCAACTAAATTCAGCCCCTTTTTTTTATATGAGTTGCAACTTGCCCTTATTGTTACCTCATAGTTCATTCTCACACGGCAACAGGAAGGAGAAACATTAGTTGCACCTTGGCATTTATCCCCGCGTACTGCAACCATTTGCCCATACTTGTATATGTAGTATCCTCTAGGCTTACTGAACTCTCCCAACCCACGTAAGACCAATTGTTTGTTGGCTTTTTTTTAAACAGACTAGTACCTATTGCACGAGACCAGTACCTAATCTATGAATAGGTCATTAATTTCATCAGAGCAGCTTAAGGAATGAAGTATTAATGAAGTCAACAGCAATATTTAATCATATGAGAGTAAACACATCTGCATTTATACAGACTGAAATAATACATTTCCAGTAAAGTATATTTCACCGATGAAAGGCCGCATGGAAACAGAAATTCCATGAGCTAGTAACATGCTGCAGTTCATGGAACACAACTTGATACTCCCCATGGTTAAATAGGACACATAATGAAGATACAAGGCATGGAAGCCTAGTCTTTGCACAAAATACATTAAAAATTATAAGCTCATTTCAACTTCCTTAGAATTTTCAGATATGGAATAATTTTGGACAGTCCAACTTTCTTTTGTAATCACCACAGGATATTGTGCAGCTAGCTTCAAGAATGACTTTTGTTTTGCTGGCTTAGGGACGTGGGGAATCCTTCCATTCGCCTTTAACAGTAAATGATAAATCCAGTGCTGTCAACAGATTTGCTATTACCTGGCAAAGTGCAGATGAATAATGCTTTGATAAATAAAAGAGTTTTCTATTCCAGTAATAACAAAGTGAGTGATCTTGTTGAAAGGAAAAGCCTGGCAAATGTGAAGGGTTACACAGATGCTCCCAAAAGGCTCGTTCCCTAAACGGTTGCATTAACCCACAATAAAAGTAATCTTAACCATAAAAATAATTCCTAGTTTTATCTTTAAATCATGAATAAGTGAGTCCTTTTGCTCTACCTCAACAGACTGAAATGATTTAAGTGAAAGCAGAGTACATTCTTCTCTCTACACTTTAGTTTTAGCTGAATGCCATTGCAACGCCCAGCAGTAACTCAGTGTGTGCCAAACATGAATATTTTTAAGCGTCATCTGAGTTTTAAAGGCTACAGTAAGTGATGGGAACACAATCGTCTTGGGAATCTACAAATAACTTTAAAAAAGCTCATAAATCTGGCTTTCATGGTTTGGTTTTCAACAGCTTTATGAAATATGTTGAAGCCTGAACACAGCGAGTTCGTTTTCCTTCAAATTTCTTAGGATTGACTTTTCTCAATCTTTTTTTCATATGCTGCAGCAAGACAAGTAAAATGGACTTGGCTTTAAAAAAACAGGCATCAGCAAATTACTTTTTAAAGAAGTTGCTTTGTTCTTTTAATTTTTTTTTCTTTCTGTATCAACAGAGGAAAAACGTACCCTCTAAGTAGGGCAGCCTAAAGTATTCCCTCATCAACAAAAATATAAAATGCTTCTGTTCAGCACCCAGTGTATTACAACATAACAGACCACATATTAATGAAAAAGTGATGTATAATTAAAAGCTTTTTTTTTCTTAAATTGTTTAAAAATGATGCACGGCAATGACTGAGCACAGCATAAACCCAGAGAGGTGCATTCAGAAGTCACATGCAGACCTCTGTACTTACAGTGGAACACGTGCACTACAACGATAATTAGCAGGGAACACTTGGTTTTTAAAATATGAACTAAAGGGTCGACAGAAATTACATCAATGTTCGACAGAGAAAAGTCTTTAAAGTGAAATAAACCCACTCAAAGAGATTACCTGGCATCACACAACTGGACGCCACTGCTGTGGAACGCTGCCAGCTGCGAAACTAGACCAGGTTCAGGTTGCTTTCAGAAACTCCTGATAGAACTACTATCACAATCACTTCTGGTCTACAATTTCCCTGATTAGTGCTCCTTGGCAGCAGTACTTCTTTCTGTGTAATAACATCGCTTCTTCACTTAATCTATGTCACAAATTGGAAGAAAAGACCCAGTAGGAAGTATGGAAAGCAAAGACATGTAATCCTCTGGCACGAAAAGTGGCAAGTGGAGCTGCCAGCTCGCACAGAAAAAAAAAAAAAAGTGCTTAAATATTTGACCAGGTGCTTTTTGTCAATCATGTTCTTAAATGACAATTACTCAAGAAAAGTTTATTTGAGAGGATTGCTTTCTTCATAGGTGCTAAACAAAGGACACGACTGACACTTTCTGTTTGAAGATCCTTTTCCTGAACTCCTGCACTTTTTAGCATAACAATAACATAAGATTACAGAAGAAAGAATTATATTGTGACAGCAAGCTGGGATGGTCTTCTGCATAGCTGAGGGAGAACAACTTATGTTGTGAATACAGAGTAACGTTAAAGCTATGAAAGTTGGTAGGGCAAAGGCATAGTACCTGACACCAAATTTATTCTCTCTGTTCCTCTTCTTTTTTTTTTTTAACCAGAGAATTTTTCAAGATAATGGCAAGCCTTTGAAAAAGGTTTATTTTAACAAAGTGAAAAAATAATTCACAAACCCCAATGATAAGTTGTGCATGGTACCAAACGACACCCTTCTAAAAATAACAGATTCCAATATCTGCGTTGAGGAGTTGACGCTTATCAGCTTGTGGCCTGATACACCAAACGCATTTGCAGAGTATTACCTCACTGCTTTCTTCTCAAGAGGCTACAGAGGGAAAGTAGACACTGTGTCAGTAACCTTAACAAACGCTGGAGGAAAACAAAAGTCTAGCATTGGATCTCAGTTGTTGCTCCAAGTGAGAAGAAGCCATTTTAGAACATAAGTCTCACTTAGAACATAATCTTACTCCTGATTAGGATTTCAAATGCATTTGGGATTTCAACATGTCACAACTTTTTGACTCTTTTTCTTTCCTATCGCTTACTTCTAGTTTATTTTTTTTAGTTACAAAGATAACAGACCAATATTCATTTGACTTAACTGATATTTGCAGGAGCTATCCTAATGAAGGTAAAAGTGTGACTATACTGGTAAAGCTATTAAAGTGCAAATCTGAAGTGGCAGGAAGATTCACTGAAAAGTGAATCCCTGATTCACCAAAAAGTCCACTTCTGTTTACTGCAAATGTAATGCTGATCTTTTTAAAAACTTCTTTTAAAAAGAAATATTGTTATAAATGCAATATGAAATTTGGTTTTATTTTAAATTTGAGCTTGCCAGCTATGACACGGTTAAATACAGAGAATTAGGCAGACATTATGGTAGTGGACTTTCAGCGACTTCTCATGCTAGCTGGGCAAAGTTTGTAGGGTCAAACTGCTGACCCTGTCCTCCTTTCTGAGTTCCTTTCCTACCGCTCTTCGTCTAAGAGCGATGTAGGACAGAAAGGCTACTTCTTTTTAGCCTGTCTGGATTTTATCTGAAGTGCTTTAGTGAGAGCAGAAAGCCTTTTCAAGAGGTTGTCATTGCATAAGCAAGCAGTTGCAATTTGAAAACCAAAGTGTACTCAGCAAATACTGTATAAAATATGAGCAACTGGGTATTTGAGCTTAGATGCAGGATAAATACTCTGAAGCACGAAACAGTTGTGGTCTTCAAGCAAAATTACTAGTTGTTTTCCAATCAGACAACTGGATAGCTCAGATAAAATACAAATGCTCAATAACTCCTCTCCTACACATTAGTTTTCTATTAAAAGTCTGTAAATAAGTATTTACCATCTCTTGCTCTGTCCCAATCCAGAATTCCCACTAAAATCAGTGGGAATAAGGTGGGTGTATCAGGAATACAGCTTTAGCCCTATAACAATGCAAACTAACATGAGGTAAAAGAAGGTACACTTTGTAAGCATACTACTATACTAAAGTATATACACTGCTCAGAAGATGGGGAAAAAGAATTTAATTTAGGTAGCCTTGCATAAGGGCAAAGGTTTAAAAATGTCTTGCACACTCACTGGTTCATGTGTTTGTTTTTATTTTTGAAGTTCTATTAACTTTAAAGTTCAGGAGCTGACATGATAGTTCTAATTGTACCCACGTTTTTTTTTTTTTCTTAAAATGACATTATTGATTAAAGTGCTAATGCACTTATCCTTATTGTATGGACCAGGACTGGGGGTGCTACAAAGCCGTCATTGCTCAGACCATTGGTAGGGGAAAGGAGAACTCACTCCACAACACTGGAGTATTCCTGGGGTTAAACAGAGGAACAGCAATGATGGGATTTGGAGGGAATTCAACAAAATCCTTCTCATTCAAAGAAGGCCAGTGTCATACAGACCTTTGAAGGAGGGGAAAAGCTAAGTCTTCTACAGAGAAGATACACACACAAACTCCCAAGTGCCTTTTAAAGCTTTCACAGCTAAACAAAACTACATGGCATCGTCATGCTCTGCTCTGCTGTATAGTGGACCTATTATTACAAACATGACAATTAAAGAATAACTAATCCCATACTAAACTTAAATGAGTAGTTTTATCAATTATCACCAAATCACAGATGATTTCTTCTACAGCTTGCAGTAAAGCTGAAATCAGGCATGAGATGACTAGAAGGAGGAAGAAATCAGAGTTTTTTGATTAAGCAAGCCTTCATAAATGTAATACATCAGGTTTCTTTTGCTCGTTAAACGCTGAATATATTCACTCGGACACACTCCGGTTGTGCCAGCATGACATACTCACAAAGCATGCACATCAGGGTGACAGCTAAAAAGCAACAGAGAGCTTTGCACACAATCTAAAACTAAATCTGTATGTAATTTCCTTCCCTTTGTTAATTGAAGATTAAAACTAAATCAAGGGGAAGCCTTCTATGAGACTACTTCCAACAACAGATGACTCAACTAGCACCTGAGAATTTGTTGTGCTTGTGTGTACTGAGGTTCTGAACTTCCTGTTTCAATAAAATACCAAACAAGTTGTGTTTCCTTTACAAATAAGCTATTACATCAAGCCCTGTTCCTATAATTTCAGTTTTTGTCTGCATTCCAACATTTTCTTTGGCAAATGTAGAAACATTCTAATTAAAGAGAAGAGAAAAACAAGCATCATTCATCATGGTAAGAATGAATGCTCAAGAGAACATCCTTACTGGTTACTTCGTTCATTCAGTTTAATTTGGTTTTTGAAATGCACTTAATTACGGCATGCAGTTCTCTGAGATGAAACACAGGTAACACAGTTTTGACTAAGTGTCTCATGAAAGCTATTAAAGGTAATAATCAATTCCCCCTAATGCCATGCAAACATAATAGCATCTGTGTGAAGTTACTAAAAAACCTTTTTAGAACACGAGAATACTTGAAATACACTATTCCGTACAGCAAAGTTCACCTATTATTATAACTTGCTAGATCCTTTAAGATACTTAAGATTTGAAAATCTTGGTTTTTTTTTTTTTTAACAGAAATGATCCTGTGTTTTCCTCAGCATGATGTCTTTCCTTCATTTTCACAGGTTTTGTTAATGTTTAGGTTACAGATGAAAGCCCTCTGTCTACTTCATTTGCAATTACCACGAGAAAGACAACTTCCCACGAAAAGTTAAACACCAGACCTGCAAACACAACATAACCTAATTGTCTGGTTAAGTACAATACAGCCTACATATTACAACATATATGGTTTCTTTCTGAAATTTATTTAACCCTGGAATTGGAAGTGCTCATTCACCAAGGCAGAAGTTCAAACTTAAAATGACATTATAACAGGAGTTATAATTATTCAGACAAATGCCACTTTGGATAAGTAACTACGGCTAGAAAGTGTCTGTGTGCACCCTAGATCTTTGTGGAGAGCACTGCTTCTTTTGCTTGGAAACCAAAGGTAAGTTTTCAGGCAAACGCAGTTAAAACCCCAGTTGGCTGCAGCAGAAGAAACATGCACTGTAAATGGTTGAAGCCAGCAGAGGATGCTGAAGATTTCTGATAACAGAAATAGCCACTACCACATCTGCAACATCCTCCAAAGACAGGATGAAAATATAAATAGTCCAGTTCATCTTGAAAAAAATCCTAAATTTGAGAAATTATCTCATCAACCTCCAGAAAAAACAGAAAAACCCAAGAAAAAACATTGTCTAATTGCATGTTAGATGAACCAATGTATCTCCTTCAGGCATCTCCTACATAAGTGAGCAGCAACCAGCCCAATCCACACTGCGCAGAGAATACGATGGGATCACACTATGCTATCACTTCAAGAAGGCACATATTTTGTTTTATAAGCATGTGCTGAGCCACATGAGAAACTTAATGGAATGCGACCAACAGAACTTTCAATTATTCATGCTGTTCCTATTTTATAGTTTTCTTCTATGCCACAATCAACTCAACTGTGTAATTTCACATGACAAAGTTTTGTGCAACACTTCGTAATCAACATCATAGTTGTTTACCTCCTTCATGTTAGACTAAACCCAGAATTTCAATAATAATCCTCAATAAAACCTGCAGAGTTTGACCTCGCTTCGTGCAGAAACTGCAGCTCTTTCAGGCACTTAAAACTTACCTCAATTCAGTCAGGACTCTGTGAGGCTAGGCAAAACTTTTGGTAGACCACTAAAGCTTTAGGACAAGTGTTTCAGTTTTAACATGCTAGCGAGGACACTTTTAAGCTGATTGTTAACTGTTTATTTCCTTTGATTCTAGGAAGTTAGTATTAAGCAGAATTTTTACACTTTTCCCGTGGATTGTCCAAAATGTATTAGTTTAAAAGACACTAATTAACAGTTACTGTTAAAACAGTGAACAAAATTCCACCCCATTCAGACTACCCATAAAACTCCCCTCCCTCGGGCAAACACGCTCCTGTTAAACTTCTCTCTCTACAGTAGCTTTACAAAAAGTCACGCCATGCAGCAGAGACGACTGAAGGTCAGCAGAATCAGGCTGCCTGGAATCGGCTCCACAGGTAAAAGTCCCTCATGTCAACCACTGCCAGAGTCTTCCACTTGAAATGAAGTTGATAAAGCCTCTGGGCCACAAATAAATCTGCTAAAATGGAATATGGGTAAAGTGTGACCTTTCGGCCAGACAGAGAAAAAAAAAAAAAAGGATGGAAATATTCTTCTGTAGATCAAAAGGTCCCTGGGGCAGACACTCTCTTTTGTTTTGGATTTGTACAATGTGTTAAGATGCAAAGTCCGGTTTTATGTTCAGTGGAAAATAATGAAGAAATACTACCTTCGTAATAGTAATATTCCGACTAGCAAAGTGAGGCCCTTTTTTGATTGCGGCCTCTGGGACCAACTTCAGGCAAATATTAAATAACAGTGTTTGTAAAAATTATGAATTTAGATGATATTTTAAATAGTTCTGATAAATAGCTTCAATGCACAAGATATAAATCATTGTAAGAATAACATGACAATGGAACTTCTTGTCTTTGAAAAAGCCTCCAAGGTCTACACTAGAATCTCATCAACACATAATAAATCACAAAATAGTAAGAACAAGAACAGAAGTATGTCTATATATACATACATATACTCACAAGCACAATAAATCAAAAACAATGCACAATAAATCAGCTGAAGCTGGAATTTGGTTCTGCAACTATCTTATGAATAAATTTTGAAATTGATCATTTTTTTGTGTGTGGCTGGAGCAAAGGTATGGGAGTCAGGAATCAAAGGAGCTTATTACAACTTTTATATCAGCGAAACTAAGACTAGCAGGACAGAAGTTCATGGAGTATTTTCTTCCTATTAGCTGTGAATCACTTCTGGCTCGATTTTGGAGGACAGAATGCAGCAGTTAAGACCATGCCTTAGACACGCTTACGAAAGAGTCTGAGAAGAGGATCTGTATCAGCTAAAACATACTTTGTAATGCTCTCAGGAGATGAATAAGGTTCTGTAACTGAGAATTACATTCAGAAAAATATCTTGTCAGGTCTGTAGGCCATGATCCTACACTGTAGAGACCTTGTTGCAGACTTCAGTGTCATACGCTCTTGCAAGAACATAAGCAGAGTTGCAATACATCCATTTGCTTATGACTAAATGAAGAAACAGCAAGGAATTTGTTAAAAATAAGGGAACTTTAATTAAATGACTAAGATTCACTTTTGCTGGAACCATTGCATGACATTGTGTTTTGAGGGAGTCAGATTTACAACCAATTTTATTGCCTGGATATAGTGTACTACAATTATGATAAACAAAAGCCATCAAGAGCATCTCAACAGCTGTCTCCACTAAAACCACTAGACTAGAAATTTTCTTTTTCCAACACAAAGATAGCTATAAACAGTCCCCACGATGTTCCACCATATTGTGGCTTCTTCAGCTATTCCATTTAGAAGTACTGTTAAATACATGTTAGTCTTGGTATTAAAAAAAACCATGAAATATGTCTGTGTCATATTATAATGATAAGAGCACATAATTCAACACATTTTTTCTCTTATAAAACAACGTTACTTGATATACACATTTTACTGCGCTACATAGAAGTAGTTCTTTACAATTTCACCATTTAAATAAATAGAATGTATTTTGGACTGACAGCATTTTAACTGTTACAGATAAACTCTGCATATAAGCTTGATTTACTGTTACACAATAAAATACACATAAACAATTTCCTTCAACCATAACAAGTGTGGGGATCAAGTAAGACAAAGCAGGATTTCTGAAGCTTTAGCTGTATAGCCCTTGTGGGGCTCCAATGGCTTACCCACCAAAATTCACTCATATGCAGGAGCCAGGAGGTTTTCTAGCACATACCAGTCACATGAAACAATTATTCCTCCCCTTGTTCATATAAGAAAGACAGAACACTAACACTTCTGTCGCTACCATCCATACATGCAATTTAACTTTCAGTCATGAAATGTTGACCATGTACCGAGAAACCTTTTTTACTGAAGGATAAAAGTCTTTCGATGACAGTGACTGAAAACAACCATGATTTTCTAGGCATTAGGATAACATACATTACTGACCCTAGGAAAAAAATATATAAAAGCTGAAAGCTGATTATTATTAGCATCAAGCACTCTTGCAAAGTGTACGTGACCATCTGCCAGCAAGCTTGTAATGAATCATACAGGCAAACACAATCACAGTGTAACATCAGCAGCAGAGAAAAAAAGACAAAGGCACATAAACTTAACCAGACTTTTGCTACTGTGGAAAAAAGACCAAAATAAAACTTTGATTGTGTTTTTATATGATAACACAGCTTCTCCAAATGCTGATTTTCTAGAAGTGCGAGGTTACAGTTCAGACAATAATGCAAAAGTAGAATGTGATACAATTACAGCAAGCCAGAAATCTACCAAAACTATATCAATAGAACAATATAAACCTCTATTGCTTCCTAGCAATGAATATTGGCTCCAAAGATGACTGGGTCCTGTTCTGTTCTTCTTAATATCTGTACATTAATTTCAGCTTTCTTACTCCAGGTTTTGCTTGCTCTTCTGGTGCGTTGTTATCACAGTATTTCCCATACAAGTTTATGGAAACACATCCTAGCGTTTCTTCTCATTTAAGGATCATCTCCTCTCAAGGAACTTGGAACAAAATCCAAAAGCAAACAAACAAAAACTGCAGTTTTGGTTTATGAAATGTATTCTATGTTTATATGCAGAGAAAATTCTGGGCTGGAATCAGCCATCCTGTCAACACTTAGCGCCTTCATTTAGCAAAAAATTTACATTGACTCATTTTTCATTCCCATGTTAGTCCAAACCAGTCGAACGCAGAGAGGAAACTGGTGTCATATATTAAAATTACAAGCAAAGTAACCAATGAAAAGTTTTTGTGACCAAAGTGTAACAAGGCATCGGCATCCTATTTGTGAGATCTACAAGTCCATCATGCTGTAAGCAGGGACTAGAAAGTGGTAAAAAGGAATTACAGACACTGATTTTTATCCGGAGAATTAGCTATGTAGCTAAAACAGAGGACTTTCCAGCAGCTAGTTGGGGTGTCACATGCTCTTTGTAAATTATATGACATGATCATTTACTCAAGTGCATAAATCAAGCCCACCAGCCAGAGAAGCCGCGCAGGTAGGTGGGCATCCTTCCCAGAACGGGCTCCCAAGCAACAATCAGATGCATCCATGAAGTCCAACAGGTTTCTGAAACTGTTTCATCTTGGCTGTTTTGTCTGAAGATGCTACATGCATCTTAAAAAACATCTTTTGGATAAAATTGGCCTCTTGACTCAGAATGCCTTTGTAAACTAACATTTAAAGGACACAGTCCACAAAAAAACTACGCTATGTCTTCCTCCTTCCAGTTTGAGCCAATTTTCCTGGTATGGAAGCAGGATGTACTTCAAGTTCTCATGTTTTCACTGGTAATAAAGGATAAAATTAGTGCCAGGCTCAACAATCTGTCTTTATTAAATAAAAATAGTCATTTGCATTCTCATCCTGAATATATAAAAGTTCCTTTCTTTCTTGTCTGTAGCAACGTATCGAATATAGGGATTATTCTGAGTTGCACAGATGTAACAACGCAGACGAACTAACAGCAGTAGAACATCAGACAGAGAAGCAGCATATGACTTGCAGAAAGCGACGGCCTGGTAGCACCTTCTTTGACCTAGTATTCAAAGTGAGATGATGCCAGGTAGGTGGTTTCCGCCACCTGTAGTAACATAGTCAATACTGAAAACATGATAAATGAAGGTAAATATTTCTTAGTAATCCTTCTGTTAGACTTGGAGTTGTGGTGCTTAGAAAAAACTGCATAGGCACTAGCTTGCACACTATAGAATTCCTACCTGCAGCCACCACAGTAAGTTTTAGCAAGTGAAACCTGTGTGCAACTGTGGATCGTATTGTTCTCCTCCCAATTCCAATTTAATTTGAAGTTTTCAACAGTATCAAAAGTATCAAGAAGACCTGCTTATCGTTAGGTATAATAAACACATACATGCCACTAAAGACAGGCTGAGCTGTATTAGATGTATAAATAGATACAAGAAAAAAAGTCTCAAAAGCAAAGCCAAATCTGTAGAATATTATCAGTTTTTACATGACTAATTTTGGAAATGTAAAAGGAAAGTCTTACAACGAGACTTTCAGTGGGATTTACACATTCAGGACTGCTAACAGAACTACCCAGAATTCCGGACTACCAGGATTCTGGTTTCAAAGTCACAATAAAAACAAAATTATGGTTTTTATTTATTTGCCACCTTCTATTGTCATTTTGCAGAGTAACATTTTCATGCTTTTGTAACCAGTAGGAAAAGAATTATTTTCCTTAAATTTAAACTATCATTTTTTCTTAATTTAATTGGTTCACAATCCAGGATGTAACAGACCAAAACGTAACACTGGCAATACTGGTATGTCCCCAAACAATGTATCATTGTTTTTTTTACCCCAAAACTGTTGAGAAAAATTATAATAGCTGCAGTTCGGCTTTCAAACATAACCTGAAGTACTCGTATAAAAGTATTAAAAGGCTGTTATGCTTATCCATGCTTATGGATCAGAGATACATTGTTTACCTAAAGATGCAAAGGGACACTACAGTTTTTGGAAGACTGAAAGCCTGTATCACGTATTACCTCTGAAAATCTGTCATTCACTGATGAACTTTAAACAGTTTGAAGTTTTAACCACAAAGCATGAAATAGACTAGAAAGTACAGAATACGTAACTAATCCAGCGCAGAGAGGGTGTTAAAAGTGGACTGTGACAGCTGAGATCTGAGCAGAATATAAACATTAAAACCAAAATAAGTATCCAGTATTCCTCCGGTTTTGCCCTCTTGCCTGTATCTTTTCTTTCTGCTGGGCTTGGCAGATGTCCCACATAACAGGGGATGTCCTGTATTACACAGTCAAGTCTTGCGTCTCGTATGAAAAGCACACGGGACATGGCTTTCCACATATTTTCATAGAAACCAGGCCATTTTTCAGGTGCCTAGTAAACTGGAAAAAAATGGCACAGTGCATACATGGATAAAACCTGCATGTACAGCAGATGCAGTACCAACTACGGTTTATCTGATGTCCATATGCAGAGCTGTTACGCAGTCCCAAGCTGTCCTGAATTTCAACATTTAGCGTTTAGGACTCACAACTCTACTTTTGTAAAAGAAGATTAAAGAAAAAGAGATAAGAAACCCTCTCTCCCTTATTTCTAGTCCTGAATACCTTCTTTTTTGTTTGTCTTCTGTTCATTAAAATGACCTCATTCCCCTGGCTATAATATGGGTCAATACCTACTAAACCATCTGCCACTTCATTTTTTCGGAAACAGATACCTCATTCTGACATGGAAGAGTCAGCAAAGAAATGGAATTTGATGAATGAGCATTTAATGAGTTTACAAACATTGAGAAATCAATGAGAGGAAACCAAGTTTCACTTACTGTAAAGCCTGATTCTCATTTGGACCAGCCCCAAAAGCCAGTATTTTAACAAGTGGTAACACCTCTTGAAAATACTTCCAATTGTTTAACTGGTCCAGTGAATGTTTGGTGAGAAATCTGCATCTTTAAAAAAATCCTCACTGTGCAAAGTTAATGCAAGTGGCAACTGGTTGAGGATTGACACGTTCTGGTTTACTTTTAAAGTAGACTTGTATTTCAAATAAAGACAGTTCTTGGCCACTGTTCATGTCATTAACAGCTTTAACAGCCTTGGGCCATCCTCTGTGAGCAGACACAGGGTATCTGCAAATTATAATAATGGAGAACAGACCCACATTTTGTTTACTTCAGCAGCTTCTGACCACTGTGCATGCCAGACACGTCACAAAAAGGTTCTGACTGATACTAGAAAAGTCTTCTGAATGAGAGGCCCACAGTTTGCCCTTAAAGCATCACTTTTTTCTTAGTCCTTCAGGCTATCAGTTTACTGAAATAGCTATCTTAGAAGTATGTGTTATTTTTCTTTATTGGGTGCACTGCAGTCTAAAATTGTGGGCCAGCAGAGTTACGTAAGAGATAGGTGAGTGCAGATTTTCTCCACCCTGTTGCAGAACCAGCAAGGTAGAATATATGGATAAAAGGAACCCACGTCACATAGAATAAATGTTCCAAAATAGACGTTTTAAAAGTCAGAAATTGATCTGTCTCAAGTTAACAAAAACCAAGAACAGCCTGATTTTGATGCAAGCTTTGTGGTTTGTTAAGTTGATGATATCTATGAAGTGCATTTTTTACATTATACATTGTAAACACGTTTAAATGAGTATTATTTTTTAAAAAAATCTGAAAACAAAAGTAGCAATTAATCTATTGGTAGTTGAGAATAATTTGTCTGGTTGTAAACTTCTCAGTTAGCCAAGCAGGTTCGCATGTGGGCAATAATAGTCTCTGAAGCACAGTCTCACTCTGATGCTTTTAGTAATAGGATTAACTATATTCTTTTGCATGTCACTGGTAGAATAAAGAATATAAGATGAAGTTGTTCCAATATTGCAATGAAGTCTGAAAACATAATAATTTCCAATATTAAAACCACTGCTGCATGATATTGCAATAACTGTGTTTAGCACTTTGCAGGCATTAATATTAGCTTGTGGCTGACAGTTTTAATTTCATGACTGTGAGAAAATGCAAGAATTATTTCAAATATACTAATTATATTTTTATCATCTGAAGAGGGATATTTTTTCTAAAAGCACTTTTCTCATGGAGGTCCAGCATAAACATTTTTCTTCCTTTCATCAAAGTGATGAGGTTTAATGACAGAAATTATGAGATGAAAAAGTCTTACTGCTGCCAGTACAGGATTTTCCTTTACATATTTCAGTGTTTTGCCCATCTATATTAAATTACTTCTGTAACAGGGATTCCACCGCTTCTCATGAGAGGCTTTTCTACGGCCTCATAGATCTCAGCCTCAGAAGATATTTCTTTATACCTGGTATAAAATTAAAACAAAGTTTAGGCCATGACTGCTAACAGTCTCCCTGCCTGCTGTAGTCCTCCTGACTGGACTCAGTCCCTCGCTAGCCCATCCTCCCTCGCCATCTACAAGGCAGGGCTGCAATGGAGTTCCAGAACAGGCACTGCTTAAACATTTCAGCTGACATTTATTTAGTGCTCTTAACCTTGGAAAATGTGCCTACAGCGTAAATGAATTATCTTTCCAGGGTGAATAATCTATTTAGACCCAATTTCTTTGTGCGCTGTTTTTTAATCAATTCATAGTCCAACTGAATCCATTACTGAAAAAGATGAGAGTCAAAACAATAAAGTTGGGATATAATAGTCCAAAAATTGTAATAAAATGAAAAAATGCTGATAATATACAAATAACAGCACTTTAAGTTGAGATAATGGAAAACATCTGAAATCTGGAACAACCATCATTTCTTTCAGTAAGTCAAACTAGAACTTCTAGCAAAAGACAAAAAAAATCAGGTGGGTTTATCCTCAGTTCTCATCACCTTCTGCAGAAAACTGGTTTGGACAAGGCTCCTGTCCTTCCCATGCAGTTTACAGCAACGAGATTTTTCTAATAAGCACGAAGCCAGCATTTGTACTGTCTAGTGAATGTCCCGACATTCATTTCAACTAACTTCAGGCGCTTTCATCTGAGCTTGTTACTCGAGAGTCCCCTTCTGATCAGCAGAGAGAAATCTCTCTGACACTACAAGGAAGCCCTGGGTGACTGATCTTCGTGTTTAATCAGAAGAGGCCACCTTGACACCCTACACAAGGACACAATCTTCATTAATAGAAGAGGAAAATATTCCAAGATGGCCCAGTTAGGAGATATTCTTCTGATTGTCATGGCATCATCTTGTAAATATTTTAACTTCAATGTATGCAATTTTTTGTGCTTAAAAATGATACTTGAATTGGGTGAACATCCAAAGGAAGGCGGAAATTAATAGAACAACATCAGCTGATTATTAATTTGATGAATTAGATATAAAGCTATTTATGTTCAAGAGAAATGCTATTCACTGGACATTGCTATTAATAACATCCCACAGGCTACAGTCAAAGCAGTAACAACTGATAATATAACATTTAACACTAAACGTGAAGCCTTATTAGTTGTTTAAAACAGAATTTGATTGCAGATTTGACTGAAGATATTGACTTCAAAATCAAGTGAGAACATATAACTATGAGCAAGACCTTCTATAATCAGGTTTAAAATGAAGCTAGTAAGCTAAGATTGAATGATATGATAGAATTTGTAAATACAATTCAGTTTAGCTGTGGCTAGCCTGAATGGGGATTCACGTTCAAACAATACAGACATCACCAGTGCAGTCTCCAAATTGCATTCACCTGTATTTCTAGTGAGACAAAATAAAGATTTTAAAAGATTTGAATTTTCTCTGTGTAGTGAAACTACTCAAGTAATAATTCAGATTTAGATAAAGTGAAAGACCAGTAAGAGGACTTTCTAACTAGTTTGTGTTGGGAAGAAACTATACCATTTTAATGCTAGGATACTCATAAGAGATTTGATCTTCTGTACACATTTCACGGGAGGTGGAGGATTATCTTTCCAATAAATGATTTATTTGGAGAGATAAAGAACAGACTGTTAGTCAGCCACTGAGGTACTCATGTTAATATTTACACAACAATAGGAGTTTCACTAGACGGTCATATGGAGTCAAGGAGTCCAAGCACAAAGAAGCCCTACTCTCAGTATAAGTGTGCAGATAATCTTTCCCCTGTCCCATCACAGGTTCTGATGCCTCACTAAGTAGGGAAAAAAATAGTTTAGTTCCTTCCTTTGCTTGTACAGCAGTGAGACCAACGATAAAAACAATGCCTAGTTTTTGTGGCAGAAACAGCAAGAGGGTGGGCACTGTTTTTGAGAACTATTACTGAGCTATGTTTATTGGTATTGAAAAGAGCAAATATTTATCTTTACGGAGTGCAAAAAAAGTTTGCAGTTGCTCTGTCCTCTTCAAATTACACATCCATAATACAGTTCAACAAATATGAATATATGAAAATATGTTGCAAATATTTTTCTTGCACTCTGCATAAAAAGGTTAGCGTATGTACTGTATTTTTTTCTTGAGGGAAACAGATGTCAGGAACTAAGTACCCTACTGTTGCCATAAATGTCCTCTCTCTCTCCGAAAGCTTTGTTTATTCCTCTTACATGGTTTCTCACTTCCTTTTCATTCTCTCTTTGACATCAGTTTATCTTTGAATTCAGATTCTTAACTTGAACATGCTCTTTGGAAGTATGACATGCTGTTATTATCAAATAAGTGTGCTATTACCAGATGAGAGAACCTTCCGCTAACCTGAATGACTACTTGCAAGAGGAAGGGTTTAAATCACAGGGACTGAGGTTATTTGTAAGGCTAGGTTACTGTCAACTGCTTAGACATACTTAAAATACATTCCTTTAAACAAATGGCATATGCGTTTTTCTTTAGGATGTCAGCAAGGCAGATTTCTCATTTTTCAAAAGCCTTCTGGACTCTTTCATGGTCTGCTGCCTTTTCACATCAACATAATACAACATTCACATTACACAACAAAAGTCAAAACCTTACATAAAGATTTTAGGTTTAAATTGTCCAAATGCACAAAACTGTAATTAAAAAGACATTTTTCAAAGAGCATATAAACAGTATATGAGCATACAGAATAAGAATATGTTAATTTTTTCACCTATAATTTAATAATGAAGAGGAAATATGCATGTGCTATGGGAACAATTTTTTAGAACAGGTTTTAAAAGCATTACTAGAGCTAATAGCTACACATCAGCATGCAAGTTATTTCATTCAGTTTCAAACCAATGGTAACCTGTTTAAACAAGTGCTGTATTACGTTTTGCCCAGTATGGGAGATAGACAGGGCTCAGCACTTAACACTGTCAAAGATATTCAGCAGTCCAGCTATAAGATCCTTAACATGAGCTGTAATTTCCATGTTAATTTTGAACCCATGCTATTTGAGTTTAAGATGTAATTACACTTGTTACCAGCTAAAGTTTGCTGTCATCACGTAGCTCTGAAGTGAATGAGCACAGCCTTTGGGCACTATAGCCTAACAACATAAAAATGTTGAGGAGGAAGGACATACAGCACCTATTCTTCATAATCCTGGGACTCACTTCCTACTTCTGTACGTGGATGATTCACCTTTCAAAGATTAAAATAACATTCATTATTAAAGAATGCTCACAGTGAACGAAGCTACCATCTGTCCTACAAATAGGAACTTCGTTAATGCACTGTGAGAATCTTCTCAGATATCTTCATTCATTATTTGTGTAAACCACAGCTTTATAGATATTTGTGTATTCTACTTCAGATATCCCTTGAAAATTTGGATTGCTAAAGGAAATCACTACAAAAGTAACGAAACAGTAAAAGCTAAGAAGCATTTTGCATTTAAGAAGGTTCTGGAATGTGGAAGTGATAATGACAGGAATTGCAAAAAACATTCATTCATGTTATTGTTATCGCTCAAGATGTGATATCATAAAGTCCCAATCTAAATTAATGTGACCAATTATGTTTTAGGTAAAGTGGCTTCTACAACATACTAAGCATATACATATGTACAGACATAAGTATGTATACATAAAAATATATAATTTCTTTTAAGGTTAATATAACCTCAGTCAAAAAGCCTTGAGCAGATGCTGTATAACGAAAGTGGGATATCAAAATGAGTCTGCCAGTGGAAAATATGGTCACGTTAATGTCAGATTAACTGAGAAAAGACATCCCAAGTTTAACCAAGACAGTCCAAGAAAGCCAATCCAGTCAGTGCCTAAAAAGTAAGCAAAGAAGATGACATATTTGATAGGGGAAGTGCTGAATTTAGAGCTTCCAAAAATGAAAACAAATGAGAAGCAATTAAGTAGACATTCTACTTGTGCGAAGCTCTGACAGTTTTCTAACAATTCTTAAGAAAATAAAGTTGAATGTAGTTTACTAAGAGAGACAGAACTAATATAATAAGCTTCATAAGCAAGTCACGTTTCAAATATTACGGAGGAGCCAGACAGAATATGTTACAAAAGTCAGTGTGTTGATGATGAGGATCAACATCGGAGTTTTAGAGACGTTAATGAAAGCATAGCATCAAAAAAGGAAGAGAATAAAATACCAAAGAAACAAAGAGATATAAACATAACTTGCAGATTATAGATTTAAATGCATTTAAGGATGTTGGCAGTATCAACTGTGCAAGAGAAAAAGGGGCTGGCATGCAAGCATTTCCACCGGAAGACACAAAGTCTGGTTTTGGCTGTGTTCTGCTTCCACTAATGGCATGACATCTAGGAAAAATACCGTGTACTGAAATGATGGATGGGATGTTACAAGGCAAGATGGGAACAAACAGACTGAGTCACCAAGACAGAGTGGTAACTGAAATTTTCAGTGGATCAGATTATTGACCTCTTGTCCCTTCAGCAAAAGCACAATGTGAGAATTACTGGGTAAATGCCCTGCCTTGAAAGGAAGTGCCCTCGAAGGAGACGTGAGGGAACGTCGGAGACGAAACATAAAGATGACTATGAATTCACAAGACATTACACCAGATGTTCTGATTAGAAATAAGCAGCAGCTGAGGAAGTGAACGGAATCCTGAGATTTTGTTAAAGGACTCAGGAGAGACCGGTGGAGAAGTTCAGACCGAATAAAAAGGGTAACAGGCAAATGGTGGGGAAAAGTGGGATGTTTGGTAAGATATTACCACTAATTTTAGAAGTGCTAAAGAACTGAACTGTGGCTCTTGATGAAAACAATTTGTTTTGGCTTATTGAAAAACATAATAATCTGGCACTCCTCTCTATCAAAGAGAGTGTAAGATCTCAAAACAGATAAGATTTTCAGCAGACTAAAAATCTAGTAGAGTCCAAGTTCCTGTTCCCTGTTTTTTAAGTTACAAGTTCATAAGTCTTGTCCTTGTTGACATTTGTTCCTGAGAAACATGCTAAAATAATCCCAGTGAAAGAAAATATTTTTAAGCCAGCAAATGGACCTACCACAAACTAGTATTAAAGTACCAGGCACCAAAGGTGGGGACTTAACATTGAGTGTCAAAATGTGAGGAATGTAACTACCGTGAATATATAAAAGACTTCATTAATTTATTCCAAGTGTCAGATAGTTTTTCATCTCAGATTTGATTTGGACGTTCCATATTCTCACACTACAGCATTTTCATTTACATATGTAGATCAAATATCCCTGTAAGAATGCAGCACCAAAACCTACGTGTTTACATTGTTCTGCCTTTACTTTGTACATATTTCATTACTTATTTTTCCCTTGTCAAAACAAGAAAACTGCTGAAATGAGAACTTGCTTATCTGCTAAATCAACATCTCGAAAGTTTTAGGTGGTAAAGTCTGCAGATAGCAGACCAAAGCCAAGTCAACATTTTCTTACATTACCTCAAAAATTTTTATGCTTCCTTTTCTATTGGGATCTCACAAGATCTCTGTATTTGCCTGTCAAACAGAAGCTGTGCAGCTGTAAGTAAAATGATAATTGGAAAGATAATGTTAGTGGTATTCAGGCATCTCTCTCAAAGCAGCTTAGTCATATGCTGTATGGAATAAAACCAGGATTGGCTGAGTAAGGGAATTTACTCTTTCCCAGGAAAGGAAATTGCCTGCAACACATCTGGCAAAACGTTCTAAACGTTTCGTTTTGACAAAATATACATTTCAGCTCCTCTTATAAGGTGAGTTCTGTAGAGTGGGTGTCTTCTTTCTAAAACGGGAAAGATCTAATTTGTAGTTCAAATATACCAAGCCAGTATTTGCTATTTTATGTCGAATACTGTACACACTCAGCTATAAAGCAAGCAGGAAATCATAGGCTAAGCAGCTATATTTTGGTTTGAAGAAGAAATGTATCATGAATGCAAACACGCCACTCCGTATCGACAGCAGAAATAAAAGATGAAGAGAACAGTGAGCCTGAAAAAAACACCGAGAGGAAGCAACTGGTCAGAATTATAACTTTTTACTCAATTTCATACCGGCATATACAAGGTTCCATGCCAAATTATTTAAATTCCTTCCTACTTCAACATGTCTAATGATAAGATGTTCCTTGTCATAACTGACGGGAGACGGATCTTCTCCGTCATTCAGCTTTTCTGGAATAAGCCCTGCCCTGCAAGCAGACTTGTTATTATGTCTCTGAGGCTCAGTAAAAAGGCTGTGTTCAGGCATCTTCCTTCCTCCTCCTCAGTTTTCAAGGACAAAAATGTATTTAGCTTGCCTTACTTTTCACACCAGATTTCTAAATTTAGCGGTTACTACTTTCTTTCCCCCTGAACTCTGACTGGCTTTGACTCCCTGGGGAGGCAGAGAAGACCACTTCCTCCTGCACAGCTGGGAAAGCCGCTCCCAAAGGGATAGAAAGGGTGAAGGATCACAGTCAAATGCTCCAAAAGACGCACCAAATACGGTGCTATCCTGTAGTGAAGGGTTAAAAGGGATGTATATTTATTTAGTTGGCAAGGTGAACGCTTGCTAACTTTCCTGGGCAGTGGGAAAGAGTACTTCATTAAAGCAATATGAGTCCATTGGACGCAGATGGGGAAACACCAAAATCCTCCATCAGTCACATGTGTGTGTTGGGGTTTGTATTCCAGTTATTTTCACTACGGCCTGGAAGTATCAAGGAAAAGCTGGGGAAAACTTTGCCATGGTGAACCTTGGGGTGTTACTCCAAGAGCCAGATGAGAAGCAAAGCAAAATAGCTAACTGGTGGTGCCTGCTGTGCTGGTAAGAGTCTTCCATTAGTAATATCTGGTCACTTCTCAGAATAATACCTGAACTTTCCATACCTGTTCCCTGAACTGCTGTGAGCTGCCATAGCAACTGGCCACCCATTCATTCATTCATTCATTCATTCAAAAAAAACCCCACAAAGAACCAAACCCAGCCGAAAAAAACAGTAAAAGGTAGACTAGTTTCTCTTCCCAGTATTCATACAACCACAGTTCTCCCTAGTGGAGGCCCAAGATACAGCAGGCCTTGGGAGGCCGCCGGGGTCACGCTTCGGCCTTTCGGAAAGGAAAACAGACTCCTGTTCAAACCTTTAGAGACTCTCCAGTCTCTCCTCGAAAACCCAGCAAACCGGGCTGCTGGATTCTGTCGGTGATCTGACTTGCCAGTGTGGCATACAGATGGCAAGCTTCATAGCAATTAAAAAACTGTCGATTTAATCAAGCCTCTCATGGAAATCCTGTCTAATGAACTCTCAGCATCCATTAAATCCTGTCTTTCATACATGTAGAGTCCCTTGAGTAGATGTCGAATAATTAAAAGCAAAACCCCTGAAAGACTACACTGGTCAGTCTCTCCATTTAATGTCTAACTAAGAGATTAAAAAAATGCATGAAAATATAATCAGAAAAACTGAAGATTATCTTCCAGTTCCTCAAAAATCTAGGAGACAGATGCTTTCAGAGCTGGAGCACTCGTAGTTTCAGCACTACTCTATTGAGGGCCCTATATTCTTTGAGCTAGCTGTGAGAGGAAAAGAAAGCTGGGAGTGGACCAATTTAAGGACAAGCACAAGTCACAATTGGAAATTCTCATTGAACTTAGAAAGTTAATTAAAAAATATTCAAATAAAATACTGAATTTGAATGTCCAGTTAGATACCTACAAATGCTTCACACAGTCTAGTGTATAAATCTAATCCTACAGCTGTCCTCATTGCGTAATAGTAGGTCTCTTAACTACCTTGCAAAAGTCTGCTGTTCACATGGAATTAAGCATTCTCTCAAAGACTTCACTATATTGAAAAGCAGAAATCACTATGGAGAAAGCTTTTGAAACGTCATTAACAATGCAGTTGCTGTCCCGTTAATTTGGTTTGCTATTGCAATACAAAGTTGGAGGAATGGAGAATGCATAATTTATATGCCAAGACCCCCAAATATGTACATTTTGTAGAAAATAATCTTGACTGCATCCCAAGTTCCAAACATATTCCTCCATTTCCTCTGGCTAGAAGGATGAACGATGACAGAGGGACACACTGCAGGAAGAAAATCCGACAAACTGGTTCCACAGGTCACAGTCCAAGTATAACTTGAGCCTTTCTGGAAGTCTCCAGAATTGAATTCTAGAGATGTTCCTTTCCAGAGGTATCTATGTATTATGTAAAGAAATGCCAACAGCTTCCAACAACGTAAGGCATGCATTTTAGCTAACTATTTTTGACAACCCCTGAACACGAGTTCCATGTTTTAAAAAGTAAAAGCCACATTAATACGCTACATGAAATACAGCAAGTTGTGCAAGGAAGTCTGTCCACAGAGATCCCGAGGCACGCTGGGATTTTCCTCGTGTAGGAGAAACTTTGGTCAGTAATTCATGTTAGTTTGACTAGCTTGGCATTCCCTTTGTTTATTTTAATTAAGAAGAATCTATAGCTTCCAGATCCAGACCTAGCAAAACTCCCAGGCAGTTTGTCTTCAGAAGCCAGGATCCTACTGCGCTGGTTTCAAGAAGACATTTTCTAAAACAGAGGAGAAAACTTTTCCCAATGTTTTAGCGGAATCAACTCTTTCCCCGGGTTCGGTCAGTAATTTTCCGCTTTTTGAAGCTCGCTGATGATCGCAGGGAAGATGGGAGTGGGAAGTAGGGGGAAGCTCCTTTACACTCCTACGCGTACATTCCCACTGCTGGCTGTGTTAGCGTTTCCCTCACCTTTCGGGTGGGCACGGAGCTGGGCCAGCGGCAGCCGGCGGGGCAGCGGCCGTGCAGCCCGGTGCCTGCCCCGCTGCCGCCGGGTCGCTGCTCCCGGCCTGGCCCAGCTGATGCGGGACTCGTAACCCTGCCGAACGCCAGCGCTTCCCAAGTTCAACATTGCACACTGACCAAAAAAAAAGCGTTAAAGAAAGGAAAGCTTGGAAGCTCTCTAGCTCTGGAAGGACGCGCCTACAGACAAGTGTTCGCCTCAGAGAAGCGCACAAGGTCTGCTCAGCTGAAAACTTTTAATGAAAACCCCTCTCTTGTTCTCTCTGCGAGGACGTGCCCAGGCCTGCTGCTGCGCGCTGGGGACAGCGTCTTTCTCCGACATTACGCCAGGCGCCAAACACAAGCGAAGTGACATCTCGGCTCCGCACACTTCAGAAACAAAACAAAAAACCCATACAAAAAAAGAAAGATGAACAGCTGGAAAACTGAAAATAAATAAATAGAAATCTCAGTATCAGATAATTATCT
>Ga0065711_1029315_pt1 | contig 36698 bp, 24 predicted proteins | sample Hoacrofraction12_FD_59098 | JGI IMG/M metagenome (GOLD analysis project Ga0065711, IMG submission 59098) | Hoatzin crop microbial communities from Cojedes, Venezuela - Epithelial fraction 12 v2 (version 2) | ecosystem: Host-associated > Birds > Digestive system > Esophagus > Crop | place... | reverse complement strand
CTGGGAAATAGAGCACTGACAGCCTTTTTTTTTTTTTTTTCTTTTTCTGGTTGAACATGGCAAACCCTTTACCCTTCTCTATGCAACAATCTTTAACACAGATTCAGCTCTGAGTCTAATGTATGGAAGTGATAGTTTAGTGACAATTTTGAACTTTCTATGTAGTATTTCCCTTTAGTCTTCATAATACTAGATAACATTACCAAGTTTTCTCTTTCTATTTGGATTGGGATAAAGCTGGGATGGTAGATCACAGATACGTGTACTACGTACAGATCTTTCAGCACCAATTGCAAGCTGGTGCAGACAGTAGTCGGCAGTGCCAACACTAACAGGGTGTCTGTTTTGCACTTGTGGGATTATAATCATCTGGCCAAGATGAGAAACATTTGTTCAGGTGGAATCACATCAAAGTAATCTACCACGTTACTTGCTCAATGTAATCCGTAGCTTTCTGGGGAACGGAGTTTGAATTTTTCACTTTTAGCTGTGAGGGAAACTGGAAATGGTTTGGCCAGGAAATTTCCCAGAACAGGACTGCTCTGCTCTTCAACTTCTTTGGTGAAACTTACACTGTTTCTCAGGAATGTCTTCTTTTATTTTTTGCTGCAATTCACATCTTCATTATTCTTACAGCTGGTAGAGATATTATTTTGCCACTTTATGTATTACACAGATAGAGGCTGCAGGTTTTAAAGGTTCCTGGGAACTCAGTTTTTTTCACACTTATTTCCAATATTACTGTAGTTTTGTGTGTTTCAGGGGTTTTTTTTAAATTATTATTTTTTTATTTTCATAGCATTAACGTCTGATTTGCTTTTATTTAAGACCAGGAGGGCAGTTGTGACAACAATATCAGTGTTGAAGCCTTCTGATTTAATCAGTGAGATTTTCAAAGGCAATCCAAAAATCTCATATCTGTCCCTAAATAATTGATTCTGTGCTGAAGTCAGAAGTGTTTTAGTATTCCAAATTGTTTTACAATACTTGATCTTGAAGATTTCTAGCATTCTGGGTCAAAATCTTATGAAAACATCTGTGATTTAAGTCTCAGTTTAAAAAAGAATCTCAAAGAACAGACTGTTTCCTGCATATGTCGCTGTGTAGAGAAGACATTGGGAACAAGTCAAATACTTGCAGAAATATTTAAGGCTAATATTTTAAATATGAATAAGGAATCTAGATGCATTAGGAACTGATAGTCAGTAGACTGGAGAATCTTCATCAAAATAGCTAAATTTCTATAGTGGTTTTTTTTTTTCCTGCAGTAACAGTAACAATGTTGTATGTTGATGGTGACCTACAGAAAAAAAGAGACTAAATTATGTGAAATAATATATGGCATTCCAGATTATGATTATTCTGTTTAGTTAAATTAAAAAGGAATGCACAAATGTGGTGTGAGATTCTGAAGGATGGGACTGAAATGTGGTTAAATTCATATTTAAGCAGTCTGTTCCAGATTGGAGGAGTCAGGGTCCATAGCCAGCCTCTCCTCAATGTCCTGACCATGGAGTTTAAGCATCTTCTGACTGCTGATTTTGGATTAGTATTGTTTAACTTCTTTCAAAACACTCTGAGTCTTACCCCTTTTTCTCCTGAAACTTTCTATCTGAGCTCAAAGATACATAGCCACTGCTGGTGTAAAATAATTTCTTATACGTTTGACCTGTTAAATGTGATTTTTCTCTCTTTTTTGCTCATTGTTTATGTTTAGTGTTCATATGGTTTAATGGTGCCTCCACTGCCACAGGCTTTATAATTGTTTGAGTAATTATACCTTTGGGGTGTTCATAGATGTAAAACTTAGTGGTGCCATAATTTTATGCAAAGGGCTGGAGATTTAAACTTCCTGCATTTGGAGTAATTCTTACAGATTAACACCTCTTACATTTAAAAATTATCTGAAAGCTATTACTTTAAGTTATTTTTCATGTTTAATAAAGTTATTAAAAATTTTCTATGATAGGAACGTAGCATTAACCAAAATGACCTAATAAAATAAATCTTATATTACTGGAAAAGGTAAAGGAAATGAATCAGATACAAAAAAATATTTGGTGGATGGTGTTTTTGGAAGCAATGTTTGTTCAAGAATTAGTTTATACAGTTTTAAACTGATGTATTCCACAGAACTGTAGCTGACTTAGTAACAGCAGCCAAAGGAGAAGGTAGCAGAGTTTATGACTTCCTGAATGTATTTCTTGGTGAAGCCAGAAGGTAAAATATTTTAAAATTCATATGGTGGCAGAGAATAGGTTATAAGTGTGCTGAGTCCTGGACATTGGACCAGAAGAGATGGATAAATCCATATTTTTAAACTGTTTCGTAAAGTTCAAAGTAATTGCTGAATTATCTGTGATGGAGATTATGAAAAATGTATTTATTATTCTTTCTGGATAGCTGGAATATTTCTTTTTGTCAAAACTGCAATCAGACAACATCCCACTTCAGCCTAACGTTATAAACTGAAATTTAAGTTAAGCAAGCACAAGCAGTGCTATATGGGCCTTCCTTGTCCTTGGTATAAGCATATTAAACTAGAGTAATTATCTCAGAGTTTTCTAATCCACATTAACTGGATCATTTTGGGATAGAATTAAAGTTATTGAATATAATAAAGTCTCACAAACACATTTTTTTCCTGAAAAATACTTAAGAAATAAAGACTTAATTTAAGAGATCAAAACTCTGTGACAGTTCCCCAATATTAAAAAATTCCAATTACTATTTCATAATCCTGTAAAAAAAATTGCAAAAGTTAGGTTGTCAGACAGTTGACTTTCAACTTTAATGTGAGCAGTTACATTAAGTGATCTTGTACAGTCAGTAACAGAAGATAGAAATATTTACTATTGCTCAGCTGCTGTAATTCAGTTCCTTATAATTTTCTGCTCTCTTTTGCCTGCAAGTTTCCATCTTTTTATATGGTATATGTATGTATTAGGCATAAATAAAATGCAGTAGAAAATAGAAATACTGGAAAGTAATATATGTATGGTGCTGTTTCTACCAGTTCCCATTTAGTATTTCCTGCTTTCTGGTGTAAATACAGGGTGGGCTTTAAAAGTACTGGCTGGAATGGACTATTAAAACCTTGCCTTTAAATTCCTGTGTGATACTTAGTGATATGGAGAATAATACTCAGTTTAATTAAAAACAATCTAGTTTTGATTCATAGTATTTTTTAGATGGGATGTATACAAATACATATTACAGATGTGTGTTTTCACATCTCTGCAAATTAGAAATGATTATGTTTTATCAAGCCATAAACAGCTAATAATGTAATAATAACACATTTCGTGTATGTTATGAAATGGAAATTGATGAACAATCTGAAGCTAGTAACTCTGTAGTGTATTTGGAACTTTATGATGATTTGGGGGTTTGTAAAGTACCCATGGGATTCTTTGCAATCACTTCTGGGGAATATGTGCATTCAGCAATGGCAGAATGAAAAGATAAGAAACTGCCACATATTAGCCTGTAAAAACTAATGTACAAGAGTATTACAAATATTGTAAGTGACGTGACCGTTGAGGTACAATCATACACTGACTGTGGTGCATTATTAGAATTTCCTGTATGACTGTATCAGTCCAGCTTAAAAGTGGGCAATGGGAAGAGCAAACAGCAAAGCATTATCATAGATCTAGATACAGATGCATGAGTACATATTTAAAAGGCTATATGGAAATAGTTGGCTGCTTGTATCCTGTCTCTGTGGTGCTGCAAGCCTTGTTCTGTGGAAGCTCAGAACCTGGAAAACAAAGAACCTCACCCAGTTAACAGACACAACTAATGAAGCCTTAAAGGGCTACATATTTTCAGAAGGTATCTGTACTTTCAAAAGCCATTTCCTGGAGCTGCCACCCATCACAATGAGGTGGAAACAGAGTCTGTGTTCTAACTGCAGCGGCTCGTCCGGGAGGCTAGCTAAAACCCTGCTGCACTCCTGGACCTGGTTTAATGCATTCATGTGCCATGGTGTGGAACACTCTGTGTAGCATGGTGGAGCAGAGGCCCAGTGTTAAAAGCGTGACCCATGTTCCAACTGCCCACAGGTCCCATCTATTCTCACAGCACACAAAGTTGGGACTATCTAGGAAGGTTTCCACAGATGAATTTACTACCCAATATCGCCTGAATAAAAGCACTGCAGGAACATACAGTGGCCCTTCAGTCTGAGGACACTGTGCCCAGGATGTCCTCCCAAGTATTAGCATGAACACACAGTTTACTCTCCCCACTTGAAGATGTGGCCTGTTGCAGTACATGTATTCCAGGAAAGCTGCTTCCTTGTTTCGGTTTTGCAGTCACTCTAATATTAATTATCATTGTGTCTCATGGATGGCCTGTTCTTCAGAGCTCGTGGTGTGTGCAACTGGAGAGTGGGTTGCCATACTGAAGCTATGTTCAGGAACAAGCAGTGGAGCTGTGCTGATGCAGCTGGTGCTGTGTAACCCTGGTCTGGCTGTGGGAGAAAACCTGGATGGCCAAGGATACTGATAGTACCAGGCCTCCTTTGGAGCAAGCTGCATACCCACCTCCTGTCACCTCTTCCCTTGGTTACCGAAGATCAGCCATATGAAGATTTTCATACAGAGTTTGTAGGGTTGACTAATTTACAACCCTGGCTACAGTCTTCACAGAAAGGTCTTCTCTGTATGGCAGAAGGCTTAAGCATGTTTCTTCTGGGTAGCTTTGTAGTGTGGTTTGGCCAAGTCAGTGCCTAATTCCACTAAAACCAGAAGAATCCTTCAAACTAGAACTTTTCTTTAGTCTTTTTTGAAAATCAAAGTCCTGGTGAACATTTGTTAGAGACAGTGGTATCTGATTTTTTAAAATCTTTGCTATGAGGAAACTTAGCTGAGGAAGCAAAATCTCCTGCATTTGTTGTATTAATACTATAAGAACCTCTGGGAGAAGATCAGGTTCAAGACCGTCTAAGGAACTTGAAGGTGCGCAAATCCATGGGACCTGATGAGATGCATCCGTGGGTCCTGAGGGAACTGGTGGATGAAGTTGCTAAGCCGCTATCCATCATATCTGAAAAGCTGTAGCAGTCCAGTGAAGTTCCCACTGACTGGAAAAGGGGAAACATAACCCCCATTTTTAGAAAGCAACGTGGCTTCACTAGGGGAAAATTGTGCCTGACAAATTTGGTGGCCTTCTACGACAGGGTTACAGCATTGGTGGGTAGGAGAAGAGTAACTGCTGTCATCTACCTGGACTTGTGCAAAGCATTTGACATTGTCCTGCACAACATCCTTGTCTCCAAGTTGGAGAGACATGGATTTGATGGATGGACCACTTGGCAGATAAGGAATTGGCTGGATGGTTGCACTCAAAGGGTTGCAGTCAACAGCTCAATGTCCAAGTGGAGACCAGTGACAAGTGGTGTACCTTGGGGATTCGTATTGGGAGCAGTGCTGTTTAGCATCTTGTTGGCAACACAGACAATGGGATTGAGTGCACACTCAGCAAGTTTGCTGATGGCACCAAGCTGTGTGGTGCAGTCAACATACTGGAGGGAAGGGATGCCATCCAGAGGCACCTTGACAGGCTTGAGAGGTGGGCCCAGGCAAACCTCATGAATTTCAACAATGCCAAGTGTAAAGTCCTGCATATGAGTTGGGACAATCCCAAGCACAAATACAGGCTGGGCAGAGAATGGATCAAGAGCAGTCCTGAGGAGGAGGAGGACTTGGGGATACTGGTTGATGAGAAGCTCAACATGACTGGGCAATGTGCCTCGCAGCTCAGAAGGCCAACCATACACTGGGCTGCATCCCCAGCAGCGTGGGCAGCAGGGCGAGAGAGGGGATTCTGCCCATCTGCTCAGCTCTGGTGAGACCCCCCGGGAGTCCTGCATCCAGCTCTGGAGCCCTCAGCACAGGAAAGACCTGGAGCTGTTGGAGTGGGTCCAGAGAAGGCCACAAAAATGATCTGAGGGCTGGAACCCCTCTGCTGTGAGGAAAGGCTAATAGAGTTGAGGCTGTTCAGCCTGGAGAAGAGAAGGCTGTGGGGACACCTGATTGTGGCCTTTCAGTACTTTAAGTAAGGGAACCTGCAAGAGAGCTGGAGAGGGACTTTTGACAAAGGCATGGAGTGATAGGACAAGGGGTAATGGCTTCAAACAGAGAGGAAGATAGATATAAGGAAGAAATTCTTCACTCTGGGGGTGGTGAGGCCCTGGCACAGGTTACGCAGAGAAGCTGTGGCTGCCCCCTCCCTGACAGGGTTCAAGGCCAGCTTGGATGGGGCTGGGAGCAACCTGGTCTGGTGGAAGGTGTCCCTGCCCGTGGCAAGGGGGTTGGAACTTAGTGATCTTTAAGGTCCCTTCCAACCCAATCCATTCTATGATACTGTGATTCTATCCTTGATTTTGTGACAGATGATGATCTCCTGTAAAGATTTTATGATGTGGAACCTGAATTTTCACAGAAGATATCTTCTAAAAGAAAACTTTAAAAATCACTAAGAAATGTTGTGACTTTAAAAGTGTATTTGTAGGCATTGAATTATACAACACCCAAGGACAGAAATCAGCCACACAAGATTATTTAGGCAACACGACTTCAGCTTCTAAGTTCCTGAATTTGAAAGTCTGCTATATTGCAAGCAGGGATACGCACTGTTTAAAAGTCAGAGAAAATTAATCTGTGATAAAACTTTTGTGTGGCTTATACCTTGAACCACAGATTCTGAGGACAGCATATACTTCTTATGTGAAAGGAAACGGAGTTTAGATTTAGGACACTAACCACTTAGGCTTAAACAGTCTAGATACAATGAAATTCTGCAATTAACCTTAAAATCTGCCTCTGTAGAACTGCAGATTAATCAGCCTTATATCTCAGTCAGCCATGAACAAGTAATATAGTGGATTGAATAAAAGAATGGGAGATTTCAACATAGCAATGAGTTGGATTCTTACTGTATCTGTAACAGGAATTTTAATCCTGTAATTCCTCTGTGTCACAAGCTTGAATCTCGAGGTCACGGTAAATGATCCCCATGAAATTCTTAATCTGTTCAAAACCCATATCAAATAAGATGGACAGAAATGTCTTTTTTGACAAGTATACATTATTTAGAAACACTCTTCACTTAACTAAACACTGTATGGAACAAAAAGGAAATATGATAATAGCTGATTATTACAGTCACAGGTGGGTTGGAAGAACTGTTAAATTTGTCAAAAGCACTCTGAAGCAGATTTTTTTTTTTTTGTTGGTACATGCTTCAGAATTTCAGTTGGAACTGAAAAAGGAACTTGATTTGCTATATCGTGGAATAGTTAAATGTGCTGCATTGTCCCCACTTCAGTCATTACTCAGGAACAGAAATTCAGGAATGATGACTGAGGACGTTTGGAAAGGACTATCTTATTGTTCCCATTCCATGATTTAAAAGTTTGTTTGCTACAAATGTGCAAGAGAATAATGAGACTAACTGGACAAAGTTTTACATTTTTTCTTTAATGACATCTAGATGCTACCTAGCATGAACTAAGTATAAAACACAAAGGACAACAGTAAAATAGAGGCATTAATACAATTCTGCCTGAAATAGGTGCTGATAAAGAAGGTCCAAACAGTCTTTCTGTGCATTTCTGGAATCAAGCTGAGTAGTTCAGGTAAGGCAATCTGAAGCGTAGTGTTGCAACCTGAGTCCAAATATAATGGCATTCTGTGCATGGCAAAGCTTTTCTACCAGTTCCCTCAACTGGATAAACTGGTGGAGTTACACCCATGTTTGGCAAATTACGCCTTTTAGCAAAAAGCATAGGTGTACAGCAAACTCTAAATGCACTAGTCTGCTTCTAATCTGCCTGATCTGCTAGTACCTCTGAAAGCCCCCTTGACAGAACAAAGGGAACAGAACACATACTAATCCAAGGAAATTAAAAAGTACAACTGACAAAACAGGGAATTTTTTTTTTTTTTATAATTTCCAGGAAAATTTCATAGGAGCTGCAGTTTAAAATACATGCAGTCAAGAACTGCATTCTTATATACCTTAGCTTTAAAATTTTCTCGGATTTGAAGGTGATGTATTTAAGGGTTATCACTGTTCAGAACATAATGTCCACTGCAGCCCTGAAGTCTATCAAGTATGCATTTGTAGGTCTCATGCTGAAGGGTAGGTGTGATGTGATGTGACTCTTTTTCTGCCTTTCTTCTTGAAACTACCAGATTTTTTTTAAATGGGTGAGCTATTATATTCCATCTGTTCACAGTAGCTCTCATCCTGCTTTCATACCTAGCTGCCATTAACATTGATGGGAGGTATGCACAGAGAGAGGAAATTAACTGTCTTAATTTTCTTGTGTCTGGTAGACAGCTGTACTTTGAAAGCACACCATACAGGAGAGTGAGTAAAGAATAGGACTTCCTTTTGTATGATGATTCCTACTGTAATAAATACAGGCTAGAGAATGAAGTGTTACAATATTCAACTACTGCTGAAAATTTTACAACTAAACCCCTGGACAGCATGTTTGACAGAAATTAGCTGTATTGTATCCCCCAACCACTATTTTTGGTTTCTGTATGCAAATTACTGCTCAAAACTCACCATGGACAAATTCAAATAGTACATGGCAGCTTGGGAACATCCCAAGCATACAATCAGGCAGAGTTAGTCTGGGAAAAGATGTTCTTTCTCTAGTCTGTACATATTTATGGTGAATCCATGGTGTTTGTATTTTTTTCTGAAAGTGAGACAGCAGCATGATTTTCCTAAACCACCTCTGTACCCAAGAATCTAAAATTAGTTGAGTATTATTAAACATTGCCTGTGACAGTATCAGAGTCATAGCACCAGAGATAAAGTCTGCTGGTTCATAGAGAAAACCAGGTTAAACAGTGAGTTGGTGATACAAGCTGTGACTGACCTGCCCACAGTTGGTCCAGAAACTGTCTGTATGCATATCCATGCAAACACATGTTTTATGACTGAAAACATAATACAGATCACAATACAACAAGTTAACAGGGTGATCTAGGACCCACTGAAGTTAGTGTTTACTACTGATCTTGATGGATCCAAAGTTTTACGCAGGATGCATTTTCATGATCAGATTGAGGTGATTTACGATGAATTGCCACTGATCTATCTAAAACTTCAGCCAGCCCAGGGCAGAAGGTGGGACAGCCATTTTTGGTGACAATGCAGTTTTAGATTGGCTTAAAGTGATTATAAACCACATCCTTACACAATAATGACAGTATAATAGGGATGTAGAAAGCGATTTATTGCACTGTCATATGAATGAGCAAAGTATTTTATTTAATAAAGATACCAAATTTCAGTCTGTCCCAGCACATGCCTTTCCATGTCCTGCAGTCTAGCATTCACAGTAGTACAGTTCCAGTGACATTCCTAACATCCCCGGCAGTATGGGTGTATAATAAACCTCTTTCCCAAAAGACCCCAGTATCTGATTAGGAAAAAATAAGCTTTAACCTCAAGTAATCCCTTCCTTTCAACCCCTCACTTAGATTAATATGCGTAAATTCCCTCACAGAATCCCTAATTACTTCTAAATTTTTCCATCTGTAGATAGAATTTTCCTTCATTTTTGTTTGCAGTGGTAAGCTCAGTGTGGTGTCTGCATTTTCAGCATGCACAGATATGCCTCATCATTCATCTGTTTCTGTATGGTTTTGAAGAATTGCCAGTTTACAAGTGGTCAGTCAGACTTTTACTTTAGACAGTAGTCAATAGGTGCTCTCTACTTGACGGTGATGTTTTTTGCAAATTATACTATGCGAGGATTAATCTAAAAGGGAGAGCAGGCACTGACAGTTCCTCAGAGTGGTATGCGGTTATTTTTGCTTTGAACTCAGATAGGCTGGGCCCTACCCCCGGTGGCAGGTATGTCATCTGAGTTACATAATAATTTCGTCACTTTTAATTCTGTTTGTGAAGATTTATAGAATTTAGGGCTTTATGTTTTGGGACTCAGTCCGTACATAGTGTTCTTTTTGCACAGAGGGAGGAATATAAGGTCGTGTTTTATGACTTGGCTGGTTGTCCTGCCTGTGATAGTTTTCTCCCTTGCGTGTGTTTTTCTCTAGTAGAATTATGGATGATAAAAGCGAAACAGAAATACAAAATTGCCAAATGGCAACTTGACTTTAAAGACCAGAACTGACCATGAATTAACTGAAAACTGTTTCTACACGCATCAACACCTGATTCTTCTCTCACATGTGTGTCAATCAGATTACCTCCAGTGACACTGTAGTGATTCAGATTTAAAGAAAAAGTATATGGCAGCACGAGTATGATTCTGTGTTTGATGGGACATGGGAAGTGCTATGTCAGATTTAAGACTTTCGATATGACAGCAGTGGGTAATCTGAAGAACTGAATTTAAACCGAAGTACAGCCCAGAAATGCCTTGTTCCATTTGAAAGATGGGATCCTTAGTGCATTTAAGCTGGCTGTGCAAAATCCAATTGCTTTAAATAAATGTTTACTGTAACAATTTTGCTGAAACTAATTTGAGTGTCTTTGAAGCAGTTCTCAGTTGACTTTTCTCACTTTTCCTTAGTTGCACTGTACGTTTTATTGTCCCATCTTTTTCTGTGCATAGTCTGAGAATCATAGTCAGCTGACAGGGATTCCTGCTATAAACATAATTTTTTTCAGAGTTTCCAGACAGTATAGCTCTTCACTGCAGCAAAGGAGACCTTCCTAAAGAACAGAGCACTGCAGAGATCAAGAGTATATTTGCTTGGCTGCCAAGCACCTGAATGTTGCTACAGGGACTTTGAATGCCTTGACATAAGGTGGGGTAAAACATAGGTCATGTTTACAGGGTGTTATTATTCCTCTGTAATGATGCCAGTGTGCCTCTGCTTTCCTGTGGGAATGCTCTGTTCCAGAATAATCCTTTAAATCCTTCATTCTAGAATAGAATGTCTGCAGAAAAGAGATACATGACTATACTCAGGGTTTGATACTTGTTCGTCTGTAGTTATCCTGGTCAATATAACCATGCAGACAAGATTTTAAACGGTGTGGAAAAGACAGAAGGGTTTCTCTATTTTGAACTTATATATCTGAATCTTACAAAGATTTTCTCCCAATGTTAGGGTATGTGATGTAGTAGGCGATGCTCTTGAAAAAAATTCCATTCTCTCACATGCCTAATGTCTTGTTGCAAAATCCTACCATAAAAAACAAAGCCACACCATTACAGCTTCCATCTTATCTCTCTTAAATCTCTCATAGATTCTTTTCAGCCTTGATGTATCTTCTGGGCATCCAGAGCCAGCTGGTGGGCTTTGACTGTCCTATTCGTTCTTTGCTTTATTTACTTTTACCTCATACTATCATCTAATTGTCCACGCCAGCTATTTGTATTACATCCCTATTAAGGAAACAAAACCTAACAGAACAAGAAGCATGCTTCTTACAAATGTAGACCAACTTTTCGTGCTGTTCATTTGCCTGCATGCTATCACCTTTTACCTGCTTCTCTGTTCAGACCTCACTTGACAGTGAAACCTTCAGAGGCAAGACTGGTTTTTTTCTGTGTTTGCATAGCACAGGGCTAATCTTTCCTTGCACTCCAACTACTGCTGTCATATGTATTTTCACAATAGTAATGCAGAAAGATTCTAATACTGCAGAGAATAAAGAAAGAGGAAAAAAAATGCAGTTAAAAAGAATGACTGTAGTAATGCAGGATTCATACAGACAGAAAGTAGAAAGATGGAAGAATATGCTGGACTTCATAAACTCCACTGTTGTATAACTTCATATAAATTTCAGAGGAGTGTGAATTTATGTCCATATCATTATCAAATAATTCTACTTTTTTATTCACTTTTAATTAAAAAAAAGCTCCAGAAGAGTAGGTTTATCCCTGCAAAGATCTTTCAATAAAATAAAAATAAAAGTAACAGCTAAATAAGTATTCTGTATCTATCAGGTCTACGCTGGCCAGAAAAAGAAAAGGAAAAAAGGGGTAGAGTAAAACTCAGTCTGATCTCATTTCACACTCAGACCTGATTAAGGTTTTACACAAGATGATAAAAGTCACAGTCACTCTACACAAATGTAACAGAGTTGAAGACTTTTTATGGGCATAATAAAGATAGTTTTTAATTTGTATTGCAGTGAAATAACCACTCTCAGTAAAACCATCCCCCTGACTGAGATTCACTAATACCAGATTAAAATCTGAAGTAAAATGAGTAGATACTAACATAAAAATAGTGATTATTGCAGTGGGATGGGACAAACCACAGTTCTTTTAAATGGATCGAAGATGCTATAGGGTTGTGACTTGCTCCATCCAGGAACAAGCGAGCAATGTTCATTTTCATTGGACTTCACAAAACACTTTGGGGAGATCATTTGAATCAGAAGAATACATATGAACCCAGCTATCCTTTTTGTCCCTCGTGAAGTTTGTAAAAAAAAAGAAAAAAGTAATGGACTGAAATGAAATATTTTCAACACATTTGCCAGTGCGATTCACGCCCTCTCTAGAAGAGGAAGCACCACAGAACGAAGAGAGCCCTCCTGCTGATCCCAACACGCTTTGAGGGCTGGAGGTAAAAGTCACTGGCCATGGTCAGCGAGGTTCCCAGAAACTTCACTGAGAAATTGATTGGGTTTGAGAAGAAAAAATGAGGACAAGACTAATTCCATAGGAATTCTGTCATTGATCACTAAACCAGCCAATAATAGTGGTCTTTCAGTTGACTCTCAGTAAATTTTGGATCTGGCCTTACAAAAGCATAGTGTTTCATCTGGGTATCACAAAACATTTAAGTAGATCTGCCTTTGGGAGGATGTTCATACTGCTTAAAATACACTACTGACAGAAATACAGACTCTGAATTATAGCTGGCTTAAATGAAAAATTTTCTGCATCTTATCTCTTTCCTTATGGAACCATTTTACAACCTTAAGTGAAAAGCTAATCTCTGTAAGGTTTTCGAAACATCTTATAAATTTTAGTGAGGAATTATATCCCTATCAAATTTCATAGAGAAGTTAAAAGGCCCACTAGAACTGTAGAATTCTCTTGCAAAATCAATAGTTCTCCAAATATATTCTACAGAGCCCAAGAAAATTTCCATGAAACCCTGCTGTTTCATCCTACTTGGAAATCTTTGGCTGGTCAATCAACAGAGCAGAACTGTTTTGCAATGCTCATTGTCTTTCTGGTAGCTGCAACCTGTTACAGAAACTGTTGAGCTCCAAGGCAGGAATAATAGCAAGAAATTCTAAAGGCACTTTCTTACGGGGCTGTCAGACTGCAGGCCTCAATAGCTTTGAAAGGTACTACTCCAGTCTCTAAAGCTCTTTCATATGTAGGAGCTAGACCCTACTCCTGACATATCTAATTTAGCATTTTTACCCGTTCTTCTGAAATATTTCACTGGCCATTTCAGATGAGGTCTCCTGGATCATACATGCTGATCCAACTACTTAAATGTTTAGATTTTTCTTATGGAAAACTTGTTTCTTTTCGTATTGCTTTCCATTGCTATGGCTGGAGATGCCAGCATGGAAGTAGAATTTTGCAGCTCTTCTCCAGGTTTGATAGAGGTTGATTTGCCCAGAACTGAAGCAATGAAAAAAGTCTGCACAACCAGGTGTCCTAACTGAAAAGGAATATAATAGAACATAAAATATATAAAACTAGACTGTGTTATATTGCAGCTTTGAAAATCGGGCAGTAAAAATCTATTCTAAGAGACACTTCGAAAATGTGATTAGAAGTTATCTCATTTATTTAGTTTTTGTCCAGGGCCAAAATGCAGTTTTATCTGAGTGTGGCTCTATCTCTGCTGTGATACTTTCTGCAAAAATAGTCATGTATCAGCTTGATCTCTGGTGTAATTACATGGTATGAAACTCTCAAATATGCTTAGCACTTACACAAAAAAGGACAGGAGGTTATTTGTGGTATCAAAGCTCTATAACATGCAATTGCATGCAGGGGGTTGTTATTTTATAAAAGTGATAGTTGCCACTTCAATAGCTCTTCTGCTTTCTAGAGTTTTGGTTGAAGCATCTGAAGTAATTCCTTGCTGGGCTCAGTGCTGTTTGTTGACTGGGGGATTGAGTGAACATGCTGTTGCTGGGAAACTGAGAGTGAGAGGCAGAAGTAAAACACGGCAGGTGGAAACAGCATGTGGAAATGGTGGTGTTCCCTTTCATTTTTAACAAGATTTCCCTGTTTTTTTATTAGTATGTACCTGTTGTAGCAGTCTGTCAATAGCCGGTTTGAGGAAGGAGGTGCTTGGCTGTCACTGGGAAGTGTGGTCAAAGCACAACGAAGTGAGATTTCAAATAAAATTTTATATTATTGCCAGAATATTATGGAAGAAAAACAGGATCTAAAAGCAAGAGGACTACCTAATTAGTGAATTTATACTTTGTCTGCTTGTTTTGAGTAAAGATGTACCCTTTTATTGGACTGTAATGTAGCAGTGGACTGTGATGTAGCAGAAGAACACAAAAAACCCCAAAAAATAATAGACTAACTTTTGGGGGATGGACAATCCCAGGATTGAGAGGATTGTCAAGAAAATATCATGACCGTCATCCCAGACAGAAGTCTGCAGATGCTACTGGTGCATAAATAAAAAATAACAGAAAGATAAAAAAGAGGGACAGAAGATGTATTTAAAACTACTCATGTTGCTGATAGGAGGGCATAGTGTTGGTGCATCATGATTGTGCTAATGGAGTAAACCTTTTTAAAAAGAAAATAGTAGGAGATAAAGAAGACAATTTTCTCTTAGAATAAACATGTATACGATGGCTAACATCTTGCTGTGGACTGGATCAAGGTCCTTTAGAGTGATAAGCCTAGATAAATTTGCCTAAAACACTAGAACACCCTGCATGAGGTTGTAGTATTTATATTCTCCAGGCTGGACATCAAGCGAAACCTTTAATACATATTCCTCAATGGCAGAACCCAACATAAAGCGGCAAATAACGTTTTTGGTTGAGAGCCAGCTGGGTTTTCTTCTCATGCCCCCAACTAATGTAGGATCTACAGGGAGTATGTCAAATCTAGAAGTCAATACATCTGTTGCTGTATTTGGAATAAAACCAGCAGAGAACTGTAGGAAGGCTGAACTTTAATTTCAGACATCCATTTGAAAGATAAAAAGCTTTACTGTCTTCCAAGGGACAAACTGACCTAGGATGTTACAGAAACTTTCCTCCTTTTCTTTTTTTTTTTAGTACTTACGTAATAGTGAATAAAAAGTTCCTTTTTCAGTGGTGGAGATTACAGTAAAAGAGCTCAGAACCTTCACATGGGAAGGAGTATGATAGAGCAATTTAAATATACCATGACTTCCTTCATGTGCTGCCAAAGAGGTAGGCTGTTGTTTTTTATCTGCTGAGAATGCTAAGATAGCACGGCGTGAGCTGGCTGCTGTAACTCATTGCTATGGTCAGATGATCTGAGACAGTATTTATGTCAACATGTAAAATATAGTAGCATATAAGAGGTATACATGGAGCTATGTAGTTAGTGTTGGAAATCAAGGATGTGACACTGAAATGGATTTAAAATTCCTTCCCAAATTAATATGTGCATGAGATGACAAAGATGAGTATACTTCTAGATATGGTATTAAGTAATACTGGCAGTACAATTGACTATATAGTAGGGGAATTATTAAAGAAAGGATCGTAGGAGCAATAGATTTGGGATTAAAACAAAAATGAAAGTGAGGAGTGTGCTGCCAAAACTTAAACTTGGAAAAGAATAAATGTGCCCTGGAAACATGCTGTGTTTTATACTGCAGAGCTTTATTAGAAGGAAATATTTCATTAATGATCTCAGGGGCAGAAAAATGGTGAAATATGCCAAAGATTACTATAGTAGGCAATAACACCCAGAGAATAAGGGCAAAACCCTGCCGCATGGAAACCAATGAACTTTTGCTATTGGTTGAGTGGGATCAACACTTTCCAACAGAATTCAGTGGGAAATAACTAGGAGAAATGTCCAGATTAGATGCACTGAGGAGATCTATGTTTGGTTTCAGAGGAGACAGATCCTCCTTAAAAAAAAAACAGTGAAACGTGACCCAGTGAATATAAATTAAGAAGGGAATTGCTGTCCATCTGCAGTTGCTAAGTCCCCATTCTGCCAACGTTACTCTGAACTAAAATCAACAGGACTATTCAAAGGGCAAAGTACTGCTCACGATAATGCAGTGGCTTGCTGAAATGCGTTAGAAACCATTTCTGAGGGTCTGTTTAACTTGTGCAAGGGTTGATGACGTAACTTAATGAACAAAATGTCATTTTACATACATTTACTTGAATTAATTCTGTTTTTCAAGCTTCATTTGTTATGTAGAGTTTGGATGATCCCCTTGGTGTATTACAAATATGACTATAGCTTAGCTAACGTAGGTACTCTTATTCAAACATTCCATTTCTATACACTAACTGCAAAACAAGTTAATGTCCAAAATTAATGAAATCTTATGAGGTCACATATATTTGGAGTGATGCCCAGCATATGTATTGCAAGCTTTCAGTATGTTGGAAGTGCTAATGCATGTAAAATATATTCCATCAGATTCAGCCAAGGCATGCCTATGAGCACAGAATGATGCAAAACAAAGTATGTGCCAACTAAAGCTAGTAGCAAGTCACTTCAGTGTAGGCAGTGTGCTGCTTTCTTCCAGGTGAAAACCCAGCTGAATGACATATCCACAAGTCATCTGCTTGTTAGAAAGTATGGCAAGAGGAAATCTGGTTTGCATTGTGTTTTATTGGCAAAATGACTGCAGAAAGTGAATCAAAGTAGCATAGGCAAGCGTTAATGGAAACCTTTTGAGTTTCCTTTTCTTTGGCTTCTGAAACGGTGCAGCCTTGAACCATGTCAAAGGAATTATATCAGAAGTGGCATCGTACATGACATGGGAGTGAATGTAACGCTGCAGCATAATCTTCCTGTGCCATGTAGCAAGACCATTTGAAGAAGTTGTTCCAGTAGAAGCTGCAGTGCCAGGTTCAGTGCTGTGTCCCCTTCCAAGTCCTGCGACACTGGACACAAACATAGCTGGCAGAGAAAGGACACGTGGGGTCAGAGAGTAGGAGAGAGGCTGCAGTACAATTGCTTGGAGTGCCTGAGCTATGGCAGAGACTTGGTGTGAGGCTCACACTAAAGTTAGGTTAGCTGGCAGATCCTGGAAACTAGATTTTAAATTTAAATGGGCAGATATTTGAATTGCAAATATTTGCACTCTATTTTGGGAATTGAAACAGTAGTATATCACTTTACCTGACTGCTTTAGTGATGGCTGTTGTCCTTTTCAGATAGAGATAGCAAATGCTTGTGAAGAAACTGCAATTATTCAGCTATAGGGAATCAGAAGAATTGTCCCCAAAACTTACAAATGATGGATTACAGAAAGTCATAATCTTCTTTAAAGAATATTTTTAAGTAGTGGAATTTTTTACCATGGTACATAGTCTCTCAGCCTTGCATTATTCTTTTAACAGTGCATTCCACCTAGAAGCTTTTGTAGGTAAAAGGTGAGAGACAAAATAACCGCTATCTACATTTTGCAAATGGAAAATTAAAGAATAGAGCTGAACAGCTAGATTTGCAAAGTTACTTAGTTAAAATCCCCTGGAGCCAGATGTCCAAATGCCCATAAAAATCTTGCCCTGAGTGACTTGCCTAAGGTCACAGGGGAAGCCTGTGGCAGAATCAGAATTTCAATCAGCTCTCCTGACTCCCTTCAACAACATCATATTTCCTCTGAATTAAGCCATGCCTTTTCATCTACAGATCACTGAGCATTTCTGGTTTTATGAAGACTCCAACTCTACAGATAACTGCATGTGTCCTTCAGCTTCCTATATGGCAAAAAAAAAGAGGCTAAGGTTAACCTACTCATACCATCCAATTTTAGATACTTATTTCAGGTGCCTGCAATAGGATCTCTGAGTCTGTATATAATCAGGAAATTATACTGTGAACAGAGTTAAGTAGTGAGGATGTTCTGAATTGCCCTCTCCAGGCTTCGCTGGATCTACTGGGTGTCCATACTGCTGAAGTTGCCTTATGTTAGATAGTTGTCTCAAATGAAGAGTCATGGAAAATGTGGGAGTTGTTATCTGGGGCTCTGAAGAAAAGTGAGGCAGAAAGGAGAAGAGACAAAGTCTTAAAGTGAAATAGGTTTTTATTTGGCATGTTTTGGAGGAGCTGCCTTAACTGCCACAGTCACTATTTAGAAAGAAAAGAAAATAATAATTTTAAGAACTAGAAGAGTTTTTAAAACCTCACTTTGTGAAGCCAGACTAAAAATCAATTAAAAGTAAGGGCCATGTTTATAAAGTAACTGTTCTTTTAGCTTAGTACTGATTAAAGTACAATTCATTTCAAGCTAAACATAATTGCCATAGCAAATTATTGAATACAAATGATACAAAAAAAACCTTAGGGAAGCTGCTTTTAATACTACTATATTATTTTAATATATAAGTATATTTATTACAGATGTATCATTTTAGGAGCTGAGGTCTCTTCACCATCTTTATGTATAGGTACGCCATACCATGTACTGTACTTTAATTAGGGTAGGTGATTCAGTTAAGTGATCAGTCAGATAATTTGTTTATAAAAGCTGTTATCCAAACTGTGAAAAAAAAGACAGACATGAACAATCAGAGCTTTTTTTAGCTATTCCTTAAATGCTCTATTTTTGAATGAGAACTCTGCTGTTAAGGGAATGGTATAATTTCCTCTGTTTTGTCATTAAAGGGCACATTTTACACATAGTCCTCAGTTCTTTAATAGTCTGATTCTAAGCTTATTGTTGTGAGGATCAACATCTTTGACTAATTTACTCAGACCATAATTGCTGCCAGTGTAAAGCAGAAGGGAGAGGCTCTGATTACTTATTGTGGGGCTCAGAATGGGCAGGGCCCAGGCTGGTCTGTCACAATTACATGGTTCTGAAAAAAGCCCGTGACAGGCATTACTCACAGCAAATTCCAACACAGAAGTTTGCTTTTTATAAACCTAAGGCTTTATTATGGAAGAAATGGCAGCTGAAATTATAACTGATTAGAAAACTGATTCAGTAATTCATATTCCTGTTTGGAGTAGTAAAATATAGAAAAGTGACATAAAAAACAAACACTGACCATATTCAGAACAAAATGGACAAATGTAAATTTTTGGGGAGACATTTGTTCAAGGTAGTACCGTGAATTGACTGAAAAGGCACCTCTCTTCAGAAAGAGCTAATGTGTGTGTTTTAAACTGTCTGAGTTTCCTCAAAAGTAAGCACAATCACTGCACTGCCAGGTGGGCTCTGCTTGCAGCCAGTCAGGTACAGTACCCAGTTAGTTGCATGCACAGAAACTCAGTGGTCCCTGGAGGTAGCTGTCAGTACTATAATTTAATCACCCTGGGATCTGCCATGGGAAATAATAAGACATGAGGAGAATAGTTAATTCTACGTAAAATGTCATGGAAGAAACGAACATCAGGCTCCAGATAAAAGTTAAAATTTCACAAAGTGAAAGGAATGTCTGTACTCAGTGTGAACATAATCTCCCAAATTTCTAATCCCTGTACTTCCATTTCAGAGTTAAATAGCACTGGAATTCAGAATATTAATACCAAACTTCAAGGCTGTTCCAGTTTTTTAAGTCCTAAGTGTCCTAAAATGTTTTAAGGTCTACAGAGAAAAAAAAAAGGAAAAAAAGCATGCTTGAATCATGGCTTCGAGGAACTGTCTGGTGGTTCAGTGCTCCCCAAAGAGGAGTCAGTGAGAGGATGCAGAGGCAGCCCGATGTTATGGGCATACACAAACACCTGGCAGCGTTCTCTGGGCAACGAAGAACCTTCAGACCCCTCACACCCAGGTAAAGCCGTACTTGGGCAACAGCAGCTCCTTCAGACAAAATGATGGCACCAGACACTCTATGCCTCTCTGAAGCAAGACTGTATGCCCTTCATCTGCAGGCAGATCATTTTAAGCACCAGCTCAGCTACACCTGTTGCTGATGCTTCCTCTCTGCCATGGCTATATTTCCAGAAGCTTAAGACCGAGCGTTACTTGGAGTTTCCCTAGGGCACTATGGCATTGCCTGCTGTGCAGCTGCCCTGCTTTCCAACGGTGCAATCGTGCTCCAAATTGACAGGTGTTGCAAACATAAGTGAGCAAGGAGAAATAATAAAAAGGGATCTGAAGAGCTCAGAAATACGTGCAGGAAGCAAAATGAGATTCAAGCTGGAGAAGTGCAAGCTAATATATCTGGAGGAAATAATAAATTCAGTTCTGGCCAGCTCAATAGCAGAAATGTGAAAGGAATTTAGAGACAACCAACAAAAAAGATTAAGAGGCAGGACAGAGTAGCTTTTGCAGAAAGATGAATAGCACTGAGTGGGCAGTCCTGAAGCCCTTACTCAGCTAATGTTAGGTGATCATGCTATTCCAGAATCTATTCCTATTCTCAGTCCAATAAATAATATAATTAGTGTTCAGATGAACAGGTAATAAGGACAACCTAAAGGAAAAGATGGTTGAAAGACAGGAGCTGACCAAGCTTAAGTGGAGGAAGCCACAGGAAACACAGAATTTCCCATGGAACAAGTCTGCATCGACATCAGGACAGTCTTGAAAGAAAACCAGAACATTTTATCTCTAGTTTCTTATTCTGTAGGTGTTTAGGCTGCTTGTGTGCTTATTACTTAGAAGTGACTTTGTTTCTAGCAGCTGGAGGACAGAAAGGATTGTAAGTGCTCAGGTAAAGGCATGTGAGGGAAGTGTGGGGTTTTGAAACAGAAGGCAGAAGGTTCTCTTGCACACGTGATTAAAACGGCATATGTTTGACTTTTCGTAAGGTATTGCTTGTGTGTGAAATGGTCTAAAGGGTTTACTACGTTTATATTTGATCTCAGATTAAAACTTCCATATATTAATACCAATCTCTCATATTAGACTGTATTTATAAAATGTTTAATAAAATTGAGTACAATAAACATTTCCATAATCTTGTATGTTGAGTAATTCCCCACATTTTAAATTTGCATATGGACAGTAGAAAAGTTTTGCTGCCACAGTCATTATGTAATTCAAGACAAAACCTCAATGAATTGAAAGATAACATTTTCCAGGACACCTGATCTTTGGAAGGTATTTTATTTTGAAAATTCATTTATAGCTGGTACTTTCAGTGTATTTTTCAGTATCAGTGTATTTTTCAGTATCAAGCATATATTTCAGAATTATTTTTTTTCACTATGATTATATATGCTGTTCTTGACATTTAGTTTTGTCCCTTGTCATTGCAAATATAAGCAACTCAATATACTTTTCAACAATTTCTTTTCTAAGCACGTAGATACAAAAGTAACAATTGCTGGCTTGTGGGTTGTGAACTATTTGACCCTGTCAATGACTCCACTGTCCATACACAGTGTTTTAAGTACAGGCAGCTAGATATAAATCATGCACTCCTGGAGGATGATTTTAGGTGACGAGGAAGCTGAGCATCTGTTCTGTAGGTGAACAGAAAGGCAGCTAATCTCATATCGTCAGAAAGGCAGCGTGTTTATTCCCAAACTTTTTGTTTGATGCTTGGCTGTGTCTCAGTGTGGATGATGCAAATGACATCTTTTGAGAAGTAAGTGCACACAAGGATTCAAAACATGGGCATGTCTGATTTAAAATCTTTTGCCACAAGTTGATCATGCCAGCTGTTGGGAAGTTCTCACCAGGAACCATATGTTGAAATCAAGATACATGCTCTAAACTGATCAGGAAGAGCTTGTGTTTTTAAGGTAGGAAAAGTACTATACCACTCACTCTGTCTTGTATACTAGCTGTTAGAGAGCATTGTTGCTAAAAAATACCAGCAGCACTACTTTCCAGCGATAATTCTTAGTTTGTGACAGATCACTGAGCCAAATAGCAAAAAGTCCTTGCATACCCTTGGGTTACTGTTCCACGTCTCTGCAGGAATAACTTACCCCAGCATGGATTGGATGGAGCTGTGTTTGCGTTATTATTATTTCCGCTTCACAATTGTTGTTTTAATTGTGACCGAGACCTCAGCCATTTGTTAACAATTTGGGTTTTTTTTGTCAGAGGTGTGGCAAAGACTGTGAGTTGTTTTAGAAGAAAACAGTTGGAACAAATTAGTGTGATTGCTCTACGGAATTAATCAAGATGCCAATAAAAACAAGAGTCCAGATTCAGACTGTGTTCCTGCAACAGTGGGAGGCAGGACCAGAGTATCTTTGTGGAATTTTTCTTCATGTTTCTCTACAACTTGGGTGAGAGCTGTGTGTCTCATGCTGTTGCTCCACCAGCGTCTGGTAAAATGAAGCATAGGCTTGCTGAACAGTTGCTTCCAGCTATTTGTGAGCCTCTGATATACTTTACCTTTACATGAGTTTTAGGTTCTCTCTCTCACTTTCCTGAAAGTAGTGCACTCCTGATAGATAAAATTAAATGTTTTAGTGAAGAGGGAAGAAACTTTACACAAGTGAAATGCAACTAAAAAGAAAATCAATCATCTCAAGGGTGTGTGCATGTTTTTAGCCAGTCCTCACCTGGATCTCCCTTTCTTCTAATGCAGAAATTTAAATCAGCTTCACAATAATGTTCTGAAGGCCATGAGCAGCTACTTGCAGATAAGAAAATATGGGGAAAGTAATATTCCACAGTTTTTGATTTGGTATTGTAATGTGGGATGTTCTGTATTACAGAGGACATCTAGCAACCTTGCCAGTAGCACAGTTTTTATAACAATAGCTTCCAACAAACAGTAGAAACTCTATGAACAAATTGTTTCTGTAAAAATTGCAGTATGGCCAACACAGAGACTTAAGAATCACTGCTTGGTTGAATGCCATTGCTAACAATGGATGGTGAAAGTGGGTATTCCCATCCTCCAAACTTCTGCGTATCTCCCTTGAGCTAAAGGAGAACTTCTCTTAGTTAATATGCAAAAGCAGGCACACCGCTGAGTTGCCCTCAAGTGACCTCATGTGAGGCCATGGGCCTTGAAGAGGATCAATGCAGTACGTACAAGCTACCTTCTAAGAGCTGACTGACCATATGATACAGTTTCAGTTACTAAATTACATTCAGAAGATGTATAGAAGGTGTTTTTATTTGTGTGCGTGTGCCAAAAGAGAGATACGAAATTACTTTAAATGGAATTGTAAATACTGATGAGGCCTTCTGGTGCATGAGGCAGACTGTGAAACCTAATGTCTTTTTATTTTCCTGAGTGATGAATATTCCCCCTGCAATAACTACTCTTTGTGTTTGGTGTATGGTAGTTTTGGGACTTGTTTAATAAACAGCTCACAGAGTTGCTGACTTTTGTATTTTACATTCATAACATTTCTTCTTAATTTTGAGATAATCACCTTAGATATTCAAATGGATTAGGGAGGAAACAGTTGCTTTTCATACAATCAGATCCTTTGAATGGGTATTTTTACTCGAAGAGATTGTTCGGGGGCTGTAATCAGTCAGCAATACCTGGACTTGTTGTATTTTTGAGGAAAAGGAATTGGATTACAAATCAGTTTGACCATTTCCTTGGAAAAGGCTGAGAACATGCTGGACTCTTCAGAAAACATGGCTATTCCACTGACACTCTGAAACAGGAGCTGAGCTGTGATGAAAATCTACCTCCCTATATAGATGGTATGAACTCCTAGAAATCAGTGCCAAAAAAGTCCCCAGAATGGGGAGACATTGTAATCACAGCACACCGAACCCCAGCCATGATGAAATAATGTGCTTTTGAACTGTTACGTGCAGGCTTCAGATAACACATTGCAGAACAGGTTAGAATGAGAGGCTAAAAATGCTTGTATCAGCATTTTTTTTAGATAGTTACACAAGAAATTCTTCTCCCACCCTCCTGAAATGTGATCATTACAATAACATATATTGCAAAAGAAAGCATCTGTATCAACACCTCCTAACGTAAATGAGCGGAAATACTGACTTTGCCTATTATTATTATAAAGGTTGTTAGTACTGCTAATAAAACGTTTCTTAAGCTCCACAGCTAGATGGGTTTCCTGTGGAATTGTCTAAAACCTTCCAATGGTAACTGTTTTCAATATTAAGAAAAGTATTTGTAGAACTGCTGTACAAGAATAAGGCCACCTTTCCCAGGAAATACAGCTCCAGTTACAGTTGTATTGAAAAAAGGCCAAAAAGGCCAGAGCAGAGCACTTATAGACACATTTCCTTGTCATATGTGGAATGCTAAATTATTGCTGACATGCGGCACTTGTGTTTAGAACTGAATTTGCAACGGGAAGCTTACTGCAATAGGACCAAAAGGATGCCAGCAAAATTGCATGAAGGCAGACTCCTACAGGCTTTTGCCATTCCAAACCTTTCTGCCCCACATACACAGCACTATGTTTGCTCTTGGGTTCTTGTCTCTTTTCCAAAGCCCACAGGCTGCCTCGCCCTTCATCTTCCTGAACTCTTTACCATTTTCTGGCAGCCATCTGCTGTGTCTCAGTCGGAAATGTCTGCTCCTCTGTCTTCATTTAAAAAAACCCAACATTTTCTTCCAGTTCCTTTGGAGAGGAGTGCACATCGTAGACTGTTGCTCACAGTAAGCTGTATCCTTGTCTCAATAGCTGTAACAGTGTGCGCAGAGAGAAAACGGGCAGATGCAAGATCAGCTTGCAGAGTAAAAAGTGGATGAGCCTCCAAACAATCTTGTATTCAAACCCAAATTGATTGCTGAACTTTCAGCTCAATTTTAATTTCCCTTGATGCCATATTTTAGAGTAAATATGCAGGTTTTTTTTTTCATTAGTATTATCCAGTGTTCTATCACTGCTGTTGCCATGATGTTCCAAGCAGCAACGCGGTGTGTATGTGAGAGGTCTCAATATCTGCAGATTGGCTACAATAACAATCTCTCTGGTCCCTCAGTTTAACCAATTTAAAATGTCATGTCAGGAATGAAAAAACATAAATCACTGCACAGCTAAAAGGAGTTCCTAGGAAGAAGACTGAAATTGCGGATTCAGAAGCCTGTTGAATGAGATGCGGATGGTGCTGAGAAGGAGCGAACCTTTGCCTGGAAATCTCATGTCAAGTTAGCATGACATGACATCCTGTAGCTCCTTAGAGCAGGTCCATGGAGAAAACTTCTCTTTTGTTTTGAAGAGAAACATCATGTAACATGCAGGAGTGTTGGTACATAAAGTGTAATAGTTGGATATTTTGAGATAACTTAAATATAAAACTATCAACATAGTTTCTTTTCATTACGACATAAGTGGCAGTTTGTCTAAGCAGCATTTAATAACAGCAGGAAAAAACTTTTTTCTTTCATAATTAGCCCTATTCGAGTGAAGACATGCACATGGTTGACCTTGAAACAAGAATCAATATTTTTTTTGCTTTTCTAAGTGTATGAATATTTAGCATACAGCATGTATGTTTTCCCTTTTTAATTTCTTGCATCATTTAAAATACCATTTGATCAATAAATAACGTGAAGTGATATCTAAGAAAGGATTGAATGCAGATGTTGAATGCAAGTTTTATGTTCTTTCACTGTTCTGATGTACCAAATTATCAAACCTTGTAACAGTGTGAACAAATGTTTATCCAAGTGTAACGCAGATTCATTATGGTGATATTAGATTATGTTCTGAGGTAATGATTACATGGTCCGCTGAGACTGGGGTTCTATTCTTGATTTTTCAGCTGACCTGCTGTATGAATGTAGGCAAGTTATACCCTTCCTCTCTGACAGTGGTTTTCTTACCATGTATAACATGTCTTGTTTGTATAAACAGTAAGATGTTTACAAAAAAGTGAGTAATTTAATGCATTTAATAGGATTTAGCACAATATGATCTGGTCTTGTTCAAATCTGCTTGGCATTAGAGTGATTCAAATAATTACTTATAATCTTAATTCACTGCAATCGCCAATGGCACATTTTCTTTAGGGAATCTGTACATTAATCCTCTCTTACACTGATGTTCTTGTAATGATATTAAAGTTGTAAGAGGCTGAATTGTAAAATTCAAATCTAGTTATTTAATGGCCTCAGACAACTTTGAGAACTACTTGGTTTAGGCCTTAGCAAAGCTCAGAGGAATGAGAATAGCAGTTGATGCAGTAACACTGGTCACCAGTAACTCAGGTTGCACATCAGTCCTCCCTCCAATTTGAGGGCAGAATTTTTAAGAACTTGCCAGATATTGCACACTGTTTAGTTTCCATGAGATTTGCATTTTGTTTTGAGCATTATTTCCCTTTTCCCCTCCTGCTTGCAGCATCCGATTAAAAACAGGAGAATATCAACTTCCTGAGAAGCTTCAAGCTTGTACTATCTCATAGCAACATCTGTGCTAAAATTGCTTTTAAAGGATGAAGCCAGGTGGAACACCATCAGTAAGCAAGACAGGTGTAACACTGGAGTAGGCATATTTCTAAACAAACTTGGAAAAGAATGAAGCAACCCTCTGTCTGAGTAGCTGTGGAAAAGACAGCATTTTAGAAATACCTAGTCTGGTCAGAAGGAGCATCTGCTTTTTCTCTGTTCTCCCATGGAACATGGCAGCTACTACCTACGATACAGTGCCAGCTGGAGGAAGAAGTACTGTAGACTTCTTGCACGCTAAAACCCAACTGTTTTTCCCTTGTCCCTCAAAACCAGAGTTGCTCATATTTCTGATGCATACAAATCCAGTAGCAAATAATGTTTGAGTAATGACTTAGAGTGAAGAGATGGAGTCATGGTGATGGTATTTGCAACTCTCTAGGAGGAAATTCTTTTTCCATGTGGACAAAGTCAGATTTGTGAATGTTTTGTTCTACAGCTGCATTTCCACTTTTGCTCTTGATGCAACGTATTTCATAATCAGCATAATTTACAGTCAGAGTTATTTCTTCTTAAGACAGCGGGTCATAAACTTAGAAAACTATGCAGACACTACCTGTAGTATGGCTCTAGGGTTAAGAAAAGAATTGCTACCAGTGATAGTGCCCAAATGGTCAGTAAGATCCCTGAGTTACAATAAAATAGGGAGAAGATTTTTGAAAGTGTGTGCTTTTGATGGAGTTCTGTAAAACAGAATAGGGATTGGGCTTTACCATTGTTAGGACATGTCAATAATACTGAAAACTCTAAAGATCATACATACATTTTAGTACTTTATATGTATATGAGAAGTCCCATGATTATTATCATACTAAATTGTTAATTTAACTACTGCCAGTTGACATGATAAGTATGACATATCTACAGAATATATCAAGCATATTTCTAAGAGACAATACAATTCAGAAGAATATTTGGCTCTTGTTAAAATATTTAACTGGAGTCACTTTTAGAACCAGAGGAGCTGATGTCTGTTCCTTAGTTTGTGCATCTGTATTTGTGTGTACTCAACTGTAGTGAAGGCAGGTTTTACAAAAGGAAGGTACAGAGATGAAAAATTGATTAGTTTTAAGAATCCTTCCCAGTATCACGCACATCGGTACATGCATATTCTACAGAACATGTACTTCTTGCAAAACCTGCCAGGCACAGAATGAAATCCCTCTTAAGAGGACAGCTGGAGAGTTATGCAACTTCAGGAGGATTATGCAGATGTGTATATGCTGTGAAGTTGCCTGATGGATTACGAGCCTGTGTAGGTTTGATTTAAAAAGAAAAACAACTTAATTATCTTCTGTAGTGAATGGAATGTTTCCAGAGAGGGCCAGAAGCCTGGAGTCTACAGAACTGATAGAGTCTGACTGATGCATAGACGTATCTTGGTGTCTTCAGTCTGCCCAGCAATGAGAGACCAACCACGTTTAGGCAGGAGGCGCGTTATTCTGTACTCTATTTAATGGAAGTTGTGTTCTCAGTCTCTGCAGAACTTTGCCAAAGCTCTGTATAGAGAGATTATTTGTAACTTGGTGCCCTTTAAATCCTTTTGTGATACTCCATCTAATGATGGTGGATATTTTACATAATTTTATTAAACTGTAAAACATTAAGCAGACATGTTCTATCAGGAATTGCATCAGTTGTAATGAAGAGACCGATGCCATTTTACCTACTGTTTTGTTGGAAGACTTTGATCTCTTTGTACTCAGGCACTGCCCTAGCAGAACTGCGTGCAACAAACATCTTCAACATTTGTTAACAGGAATGCTAGAAGCAAATATGCAAAGTGAAAGGCGCAGCTATTTCTGGTGGCTGATGGCTCTGTCCACTCAACCAAAACATGCCTTCCAGCCGGAGGAAGCTGCAGGGAGCCCTGCAGGTCTGCCGTGCTGTTTTCAGAAGTGCTTTGGAGAAATGAGCAGGCTGGCACTCGTGAACACAGACAGATTGGAAATTAGAGTTGTTCCTGCTTTTAAAGAATTCATCTTTGACTTAGACAAGATACATGGACCACTTTTGAAGTTCAGTAATTTATGTATAGCACTGCCTAAAGAACACAGAACCCCAAAGTTACTATAGGTGGAAAAGGTTCTCAGGGAACGCAAAGCATACGCACTTTGATCGTTGATACAGTATCCCTTATGTGGTATCACATCATTACTGTGAGTATGAAAACAGATCAATAAAATAACGACACTGCAGTTGGTTAACTGTTTAGAAACTCAAGCAGCCCCCGAACCCCCAAATTATCACATGATGGCTGAGGAAATAAACTGTAGGGTATCACATTTAGTAGACATAGTTCGTGGTTGTCACCTGCTTCTGTGTTTAGGGATTCTTTGCTCTCTGACTATGAAATGCACTTTAAATCATTGTCAAAACCTACATGTTAGAGGCTGGGACACTGTAAGCACAGCAGGCTGAACTAATTCAAAAACGTGTTGCCAGTGGGTGATTCTGCTTGTATTAACATCCATTTCACATGAGGGTCACAGCTCTGAGTTCAGTGAATTTACTCTTGATTTATGTGTCTATAAAGGACAGGGACAATCATAAGATACCCCCTGTGATACTCTGAAATCAATACAAAGAACCAAAGAACAAGGAAGGCTGCTAACAAGCTTTCAGGTCATGGACTGAGTGCTGCTGTCTACTTGTCAGCTATTGGTTGAAAGTGGAGCAAAAAGCAGCTATAAATTTGCTAAACATTAGATATCTGTTTGAAAGTGATTTTATTACATTTGTGAAATGAAGAAGGTCGTGAGAAACATCCAGATTTTCTCTTTGTTCCCTTGGGGCACTGAAATGCCCAGCTTTCCACAGCTTTGAATTTTCAGGTGAAAATTGTTTCCTATTATGGTTTCTGAATCCTTAAATTTCCATTTCTGTGAGCTTGCTTTATGATTTCCACTAAACTGAATTGTCTTAAGCTGCAATAATTTTTCGCATAACCCAGGTTTTATTAGTTTATAAGGCAAACGTACAGTGTGCTTACTGAAGTTAGAGCTATTCATGTTACCGACTAGACCCTAACACATCATTTGAATAATAAGCTGAAGAACAGCCAGAAACATGTGGTTGTTTTACTGTATGTGTCCTAGAGGTTTTCCATGCTATTTTCCTTTGATGCTAGTGTGACACAATTCATAGCATGTTGTCATAGTGCCAGCTCATACTCAAGTAAGTTCTGTTCTGGGGTTAAAAAGAAGGCAGGGATGAGATTCAGTTTCACAATGGTGAATAGAAGTTATCCTAGTCCTAGTCCTCGTCTGGAGTTTTTCTTAGTGACAGATGATGCAAGAAGCTTGCTTTCAAATGTTTCTGAAGAATCCCTGCCCTCATTCTTTCATCTGAATGACTAAAGGATTACGTAGAGCTTCCATGTGCAATGTCACATAATTTGGCAAGCTTGGAGACTGGAGCTAAAGGAAGTGCAGAACTCACAACTTCAACATAAATCTCCTTTTGTAAGCTGGAAAATGCACATTCCCAAAAGTTTTCCATCTCTGGACTGCCTGAGAAGTGTTTTCCTGTATCTTTTAGGCTCTGTGATTGTGGCCTTCCCCCTGAGTTGGCGATTCTCACTGAGTCAAATTCCATGAACCTTCTGAGCCTGTTTGACTTGAGGCTGCAGATATTCCGTATTGGACAGCATGCCAGTAATCTGCCGTGCTTTTCCTTCTGTGTTACTTATATACTTAAACGGCAGCTGCAGAAATTGTATCATTTCTGTGACTGATGAAAACCCTCTTAAAATATAGGATCCTGGATAGCAGTAAATTTTCCTTAACCTAATTTGTAAAGACTTTTCTGGTCAAGCGTGGTGCTAGCATATGAGCTCAGTATTTCTGCCACTGCTTAAAGCTTAAACTCAGCTCCGAAGATGCAATTATTTACGGTTTTCTTCCTTTCAGCTTTATGGCTCCTAGAAAGCATGATTAAGGAAAGAAAAAAAAAGGCAAAGTTGCAAATGCATGGCATCTCTCGAGGTGGTTGTGTGGGCAGTGAGAAGGGAAATAGCTTGAGACTTCTGTTGTTGAAGGAAATAGTTATTCAGATAAATTGTTTTTAAATGTAAAGAATAAATGCTACCTGAAAAATGTGTCTACAAGTAATAGAGAAGAATTGCAGGGATGACTTTTTGAAAGATTAGACCACCTGTTGGGATGTGGGGGTGGAAATCCTTATTTTTCTCCTTGTTTCACTTAACTGCTGTGTTGAACTTTGTACTTAGGCAGGTCACTTTCTTCACTGTCTTACTAACTCAATAGACTTCAGCCTCCACTGGGCCTTCTAGGCATTACTTCAATACAAATATACAAATAATGATTCTGAGGCTGGAAAACCTCCTGGTCTGTTTTAAATGGGTATTTGTTTTTAGTGAAGATTTAAATTACTGAGATGTCCTATTATCAGAGTTGCAGCTGGGAAACAGGCAACTAGAAAGTAGAATTTGTGTTATTTGAAGAGAGTATTGAATCTGAAGATCTTGATAAGGTTTCATGTTAAAAACTTCATATGTTTCTTAACTCCTCTGTTTTGGGGAATATCCTGCTTTTCATCTGTACTCAATTAAATTTATAAATAAATATTTCAGAGGCATTTTCTAGCAGTTGTAAAGAGTATTTTTGCTTTGTTTCTTAATATATACTGTTTATGTGTATCCTTACTCACTAAAACAATGCCTAGACTGAACAACCGATTAATATTGTCAGCAGTGGGTGAATCAGTGAAAATGAGTGGTGTGGTTTTTCTGGAGGGTGAAGAAATCTGCATGGCTGAAATGCTTCTGAGATGATTCCTTTTTAGCAGAACAATTTGAAAGTATGGCTGGTTGAAACTGCTCCATCAAAATTGTTTCTCAGCAATAAATTAGTATGTTGACTAGAAGCATGTTTTTCCTCCAGAAATGTTTCTTCTGGAAGATGTTGATTCTTCTCTTTGTAAAAAGTTGTGGCACACAAAGCCAAGATATTTCAGCCAGACTGGCTGAATGTTTTTCAGGGAAGACTAGGTACAGCTAGATTTGCACTGGGGGAAAACCCCCAGACCCTTGACTGGGGCCTAGTTGCCCTAAAGTTCCTTTATAGGTAAAGCCAACAGTGAAACCGGTGCTCCAGAGGGTGACAGATCTTAGAGCCATCTAACTTCTGTTCTTTCTCCCAGATCTTGCACAAATCTGAACTTGGTGACTTGCCCAAATCCGTGGGATAATAAGATGTTCAATAAGGTCTCGTGTTCTGCAAGGACTGAAGCATATTGATAGGCAGGATAGGAATGCTTTATTGTCACTGCCTGTGCATTTGGTCTTTCTGAGAGTTGAGACCTTGAAGAGTTATTTTGGCACCAGATTAACATGAACAATATGAAGAAGAGTAGAACAGTACTGAAAAAGTGTTTGGTTTGTTCAGTGACTCGATTTTCTCCCCTCAAAATACACATCTCATAAACTGGAAAGGAACTGGTTAGTAACAAATGAGAATTCTTCAAGAGGGAAATCAAATGTCCCAGTACTAATTAGTTGAAATTAAGATCATTCAAATATTTATATAGGGAAGGCAAGTATTCCGGGAACACGCTGGGATAAATCACATGGCTGGAATATTAATAGCAAGGCAATAAATCTGCACAGAAAGAATCAAGGTGAAAACATAGGGGAAGGATTGTACTATTTATCAAAAGACAATTATACTAGCAGTTAAATACAGATGGTTAGTGAAAGAAGTGGTAACAATGGAATTTTATGTGTTATGCTGACAGAGAAAATGTAAATGGGAATTAAAATGGAATGTTTACTGTGTACACAAAGCCAGGTCAAAGTGGCTGAACCAAAAACAGAAGAAGGTGAAGGAAACTTGGATCCATCCCCCCAGTCCTGTTACTTCCTTCCCTCAGTGCAGGCTCGTGTGTGCGTACCGTTCCACAAGCCTGTGGCCAGGCAGGAGCTCTGGGCCACTTGCAGAAGGATTTGGGCCCTGCACTATCCGTGAGCACAGACCCAAGGAGGTGTCCACAGCTGGTCCTTGTGTGGCCAGCAGCTGGCAGACGAATCTCTTGGCCTGAGTGATTTGCAGGCAGCCTGTTTTACTACCCCAGGCTGCAGGTATCCTGCATGCGTAGCGCTGACACACGGGGTGAGGCTGGGAGGAATGCCTGCTGCTCCGTTCTGTCTTGCAAGACTGCACACTAGATTCTTAGATAGCTAAAGTGAGAGTAAAGTCCTGTAGTCCAGCAGTGACAGGCTTCAAAACTACTGTATAACTGCTGAAGTTTTTGTCAATAAAGTTCTTTTTAAGCCCCTGAAGTTCTGGGGCATGTCCTGTGCTGCTCCTGTCTGGGCAGAATCACCCAAGTCCTCCGAGGACCTGCCTGCCTGGGCAGTCTGAGCGCGCCTGGTAAGGGCTGAGGAGCTGGGTCTGGGAAACCTCAGGATGAGCAGGCAGAGGAGATGCCCCCGTTTTACACAGGCGATCAGCAGCTCTCCTGTTGCAGGCAGTACTTCATTAGTCACCAATTAAAGACGTACTTTTTTTTTTTAATATTACCTCATTTCTTACTCCCAGAATTAAAGTGGCTAGCCTGGGTATTACTGCTTTCATTTAGTTTCTTGTCACTTTATTTTTCTTAGACTATCTCTTTGGCACTTTCTTTCTTAAGAAAAGAGTGGAAGTGAAATTATTAGAAGGAGCTTGATAGTTTGGTAATTTATTGATTGTTACCTTGGTCCGTTTTTTTTGTGATGGATTGTTTTGTTACTGTGCTTGGGTAAAGGGAGGAAAAGGCAGGACTGTTCCAGTTTTTGTTACTGCTCTTTAGCATACACTCCTTCAAAATCAGCATTAAGTACGTACATTTTTCTGGGTAGTATATAATGCTGCCATGTAATGGCAAAAAGTTTCTAACAATACAGAGCCTGGAAATGCCAAAGTGTGGAGGAAATGAACTGGCACGCTATTTTAATTTTTCTTCATTTTTATTAAGCCTTCTGATGTTACATTGCCACAAAGTATGCATACTCATTAAGGGTGAAAGCAAAGGCAATGATCTGTACGAGAAGCATAACGGAGGCAACATACAGTCCTTTTGCAGAGAAGTATTGTATTCCCCATAAGCAGGTCAGAAATGAGCACTCTACTTTCTGGGGAGCCTCTTGTGTAGAATTTTGGACCGTGTTGGATCACAAGGGCTTGAAGCAGACTGTAAGCTACCTGCTCAGGTGATGGCGTGCCCTTCGGAGCAGGCACCGTGCCGCAGTCCAGCATTGCCCCTTGCAGCCGAACTAACGTAGGGAAAAGATTGATTTTTCCCTTGAAAACAGCAAGAGATCTTAGAAATCTCAGATACAACGCTCCTTGTCGCAATGTGCAGTTATACGTGTTTTGAACGCTCTCATAGCAATAGCTGGTGATTTAAGCTTAGGATCTTTTCATTATACTAAGCAAAATTAAATGTTGAGAGAACTTCTCCACAGGGAAGGTCTGGCTGCTGTTTGTACAGATGTACCCTACCTAGAACAGGAGCTGATAGTGCAAACTTGGTGCGGACAAGAAGATCAGTAAATCCAAGTAAATACTCGGGCAGTCTGTGCTGAACTCCATATTGGTTCAGTTACAGCACTGTGTGTAGCTCAGCTAGCTTGTTTAAAACTACTTTGGATATCTCAGCATAAGCTGCTGGAACGCCTTTCCTTTAGAACAGGTATTTGTTCAGCACACAAAGCATCATTTTGTCCGTTCTCTATGCCTGTTTCCAGCAAAGGGAAACATCTGTGTGACTGTAGTCACGTTTGGTAGCAACATAGACATACTCTCAGACCAAACTATCGGAGCTCAGCTGCAGTATCTAGTCCTCCTCCCTTTATTCCAGTAAAATAAACATGGTGTGACTTCATTCACACCAACTAATTTAAAGGTTTGTGGACTATGAGTAATGCAGCAGTACATACATTTCACGTTGAGTTTTTCTAGTTCATTCTAAAAAAAATCTGAAGCGTCCTGCTGGAGACAGCTGTGACAAGGCCTTGCTACGGAAACCCAGGCAGTGGCCTTGGCTGCCCGTGTCAAGAATCCTGCGCAAATAGTTAAGGAAATGGGGAAGAACTAGTTTTGAGGAGGATATTTCCCTGAATTTCTCTGCTATAGTGGTGTAAGTGCAGGGAGGTAAGAAATTCTCTTCTTGAATTTCACTCATTCAGGCTCTGTGGCGGTTGGCATGCTTTGGACCACCTCCTCAGGGTCAAACACGGATCCATTTTTTCTCTGGAAGGATAATGGGCCCATTGCTGTGTCATGTGGCACGTCCTCAGTTGGTCTAAATTGGCATCATGAATCTATTGCAGATGATCTTGGCTCTGCTGAACTCGATGGCAAAACTCTCACTGACTTCAGTGGGGAATCAGGATTTATTCCAGCGAGTTCAGTGGAAGCACAGTTTTTACCAACTGTGGATCTGGCTCCATTGTTTGACTCTTGTTCTCGGTTTGGTTTTGTTTAAGAGAAAATTTCAAAGAGGGTTGTAGAACAGCTCCACCAACCCCTGGAGCCCACGGAACTTTTGGGTCTTGGCCCCATGTGATAAGATAATAACGTGCACATAGAACTTGGTTTCTGTGTAAAAATAAACTTCCCCATGAAGGCAGTTACTGATTCTTTTTGTTTATATCATTACTCTGCAGTACAGCTGTTATCCATATTAAAGCATGTTTTCTAACCTCCAATTTTTCAAGAATAAAAATCCATCTTAATTAGTAGAACTATTGGCTGGGTTGTTTTATATTTCTATAATACACTCTGTCTCCATATTTTGTTCTGGATGCGTCACATACAAGTAAGAACTTTAATTTCAACTATAGGGCCAACCCCTCTCCCTTTCAAGTTTATGAGCAGAAGTTATTTCAATTTGAGCAGGATGGGACGGATGGAACATAAAAAAGCCACATCATCAGCTTAAAATACAAGTCCAATAAAAATGAAGTTGGAACTTTACCAGCTGTGTACTGATGAAAGTATATGAGATTTTAAGTAAGAGAAGCTGCTCAATATGGACTCACAAACAAAACAAAACAAAAAATGGGCCAAGAGAAGAACAAACCAAAAGGAAGAACTGGGAGAAGCCCCGTGTAGACAGCAATTGCAAGCAGAAGTCATTTGAAAAGATAAGTAAAGGGATGTTTGAATGTGTTGTAGAAATTGATCTACTCTGTTATTCAGAATAATCTTTCCCTTTTTATCCTTAACCTAAAAAATGGGAAAACCAAACCCGACCAGCAAGTGAAGCAAGCAGAAAATCGCGTACTGAAGCAACTGATTAGGCCCGGGGTCCATAAAACCTAGTCACAGGCATTGAGCAGTACCAGCTAGCTGGTATTTCTCTTCCGTACCCTTCACTCGTGTCCAGAATACAGGGCTGGAAGCTGATAATTGGACTCTTGGTCGTACAGGCGCAAGAATAGTCAAGGATACCCAGGAAAATTCCTTGGCAGAGGACCAGCTTCCTGCAGAAGCCATTGCGTGCAGATTTCCAGAGGGGTGTAAGAGATGCAGATACAGTGCGAGGCAGTCGGCGGCGGGCTGGGCCATGGGCTGGCGAGGACAGCGAGGGCACAAGCAGGGCTGTTAGGATTCTGCAAGGTTAAAGAGTAAAGTGGTAAAAACAGCTAATGATCCTGATAATGTACCAGCTGAGTAAATATATACATTATCTGTAAGGAATAAGCGGTATGGCATTTATCCTGGCCATATGGAAACAAATATAACTTGTTTTTTTCCATAAAGGCCACTCTTGATTATTGAATTATTTTTAAAAATCTTCTTCTATATTGTATTTATAGTATTTCTGAACGCTTTCAGGGTCTCTCTCTCCCTTTGCAGATATTTAATCAAAGATGGCTTTGCAGCAAGCAATTTCAGTCTTATTAGCAAATAGCCCAAACAATTTTTTCCCGTGAAATGGCTGCTTAGAGTAATTTATTCGACCAGATGAAGATCTCTGCTCACGGTTTGCCAGTGCTGGTGGCACTTTTCCCATTCGGGTCCTGCCTTTCGACGGGAAACCCAAGGCCTCCGACAAAACTCAGGCAGAGGTCCCTTGAAGTTTGCCCGGTCCGGCTCTGCTCTCCTCCGACCCTCGGCTACCACCCGGATTCGCGGGAGCCAGAGTCCGGTGCGGGGAGGGCGGGGTGCGGGTGGCCGCGGGTGTTTCATCATTTTGCTGCAACCGCTGTCGGCCAACTCCCAGCAGCCGTCCCGGCGCTGCCCCGGGAGCGG
>Ga0065711_1029314_pt1 | contig 36698 bp, 31 predicted proteins | sample Hoacrofraction12_FD_59098 | JGI IMG/M metagenome (GOLD analysis project Ga0065711, IMG submission 59098) | Hoatzin crop microbial communities from Cojedes, Venezuela - Epithelial fraction 12 v2 (version 2) | ecosystem: Host-associated > Birds > Digestive system > Esophagus > Crop | place... | reverse complement strand
CTTCCTTCCTTCCTTCCTTCCTTCCTTCCTTCCTTCCTTCCTTCCTTCCTTCCTTCCTTCCTTCCTTCCTTCCTTCCTTCCTTCCTCCTCTCTTGTTCTCTCTCTCTCCCTCCTTTCTCAGAAATCCCTTTTGCTAAGAAATTGTACAAAAGAAGCAACTTAACAAAAGAAACCACCATGCCAAAACTACAACAATAACAAGTTCAATGATAGGTTTTGTTATTGATTCAGCAGAATTTGAATCTATTCAAACTCTGTGCGTTCCAATGTATTCAAATTTTATCAGACTAAAAAAATCTGAAATTTCAGATTGTTTTACCTCAGTATTTTTCATCCCTGATTTTATTTCAAGACAAAAATTATAATGATTATCTTTTACATATTAAATGATTTAATTTTACAGAGGGACTAAACATATTGGCAACAATATACCCTTCCCAAGGAACAGAAGAAACTCGAGCTAATGCACCACAAGAAACTACTGCTGAGCTGAACAGGGGCATTAGCTAACACATGACAGTGCAGCTGAAATAAACTTAAGGCACCTATTTCGAATGAGAAGTTTCTGACAAAGCCATGCACGTGGAGTGCAGACTTCTTCCAGGCCTGTGCCTGGCGCAGGGCAGGCGCAGCCAGGTGATGGTGACAGAGGAGCCCACAGGCAGCTCCCGCTCAGCACCAGCGACCGCACACCTGCATGGCCTTGCCTTTATCTGACAGCACAGCGACACGTTCCATGCGAACGTCCTCGCTGCTTGGCAGTAGAAATGATGAATGGACTTGCCTTCTTGGAAGAAAACCCTGCAAGAGCTCGAATGACCAAAATGGGGTAACAACTGCGGAGTCGGGGTCTGCATGGAGTGCTGCGCTCAGACTGGACCTCCACACAACTCGGCGTCCCCAGCATCTCACAGAAGACAAGATTATTTATGCTATTGCCTTTCTTTTAATAGTGTTGGATCCAACAAATGGCACCCAAAGTGATGCTTTCCAGAGCCTGAGAGCCTTCGTTACCAGGGTCGTAACAAACCAGCACCTCCCAGTACAAGACAGGTGCCTGTGTCTGTGCCACCGAACCAAGGCCGTTCTCCCAAGAAGGTCTTCTGTCTTTAAAAAAGTGGTTTTGAAATAAGCTATAGTGGGTCAGTGCCAAAGAGCAGAAAGAACAAAACTGTTCAGTGGTCTTCTGCACACACAGATGCTATTAATGTTACAAACCATATTTCAAAGTGACTTGCAGCTAGTGAAAAGATCACATTTAGCATTTCACCCTCTGTTCTAAATTCCTATCCACTTTTCTCATCTTTTTCCAAACAAAAGAGAAAAACATGCTATGAAAACTATTGTAAAGAAAATAAAGAGAAAATGTCCCTTTCCAGAAAAAACAGCAGACATCAAGCTGCTGGAAAAAAACCCATCTGCTGCTGGGTTTCATGTTGACATTTCTCCCCACAGGAAAAGTTAAATTCTTTCCACCAGGACTTGGTGAGACACAAATAATGGATAGAGGAAAGCAGAGACTTACTGAGTTATTTCATTTGGCAGTAACAGTTGTGTTACCCTCCCCAGTGACAGCAAGACACCCAGAGGGAGGTTTGCAGCAGAAGAAAGACCTGGGCTGAGCCGCCCTGCAGCCGCGGGCAAGAGGTTTTAGGGGTTCCAGAGGGGGTGGGATTGGTGGTGATTCCTCAGGACTGGGTTACAGCCTCTGCAGCTCCACTCACCTGAGGGGATCTCAAATCAACGAATGTCTGTGACATAAGAGGGGAGCTGACCCTCCTGGCTGACTTCACCGGCAGGCTTGCCAGGGTAGGTAAATAAACATCACAAAACCTTGTAACACGGCTCATTCTGCTGGTGGATGTTCAAGTAGCGCTCCAGAGCAGACACCCCAGCCCATGGCATGTGTCGCTGCCCACAGCAACCACCTCAAAGCCTTGGATCTCGTTTTTTCCCCTAGATATCCCCCCTCTCCTAGGCACGGACAGGAAACAACCCAGCAGGTAAAATAACGTCTTGTGAACTTCCCAGCAGATGGCTGCCTGCTTCAGTTACGTCTCCTTGTGACTCTGCATAGCTCTCGGCTTCCAGGTCTGCTGCCGTGCAAAAGTGAGCTGATTATTGGTAGGCAGTTTCAGGAGAGCCCGGTGCCAGCAATGCCAAATACTCCTGAGGATATTCTGATCCTCACAAGGGCTACTGACACCTTCAGACACTGCTGAATTCATTAAAGAGTGACATAATTCACCAGGTTCAAAAACATGTATAATGAGAGTTCATCTAAAACCTTCCCTTTACTTCACTGACAACTCTCTGTCCGCATAGTGACTGAGTGACACTACAGCATTCACACAAAATCTCCATCATTCACAAAAAATCTGAGAAAAGCTTGCCATTGAATCAGGAAAGAGGTTAGAATCACCTGATATTTCATCTACGACACAGACGAACTGCATCTATGAAGGAGAGCTCAAATGAGACACAGTAAGCAGTTTCCAGAGTTTCCATTTCTCATTCCATTTTCCAGGTAGTCTGAGTCAAGTTCAAGAGGCACAAATGACTTGTCAAAAGGGATCAGACACGAAGGAAAAAAGTAACCCCGCCAAGACTGAGAACCAGCTCCTGGAGAATCAGAGTATTTTACTCCGGTCAGTAAGGACCTGGCTAGTGAAATACTGATGTGCGATTCCTGAAAAAGAGGAGTTGCTACATGAAATGCACATAATAAAGATTTTCCAGGCTATAAAGAGTCTTGTCTTGAATATTTAGCATATATGAACCCCCCCAAACCAGATATGCTGACAATGATGTTCGAACGAGTACAGAGAGTTTTAGCAGTCCCTTGCTGACTGATGTATTTTCCTTTCAGCATTCAGTTTCAACACAGGCTGGGGAGTCATTAAACGTCAGGAGAGATCCTGTTTTGGAAATGAAGACATCTGTGTGGGCGTAAGATTAAATGTTCCCCCATCTTTCAAATGACTCAATGTCTGAAAGACCCAAATGTAATATTTTGGTTGAAACACTGCTTAATCCAAGACAAGCCATAACTTTAACCATTCATAAATATCTGAAAAAGGGCAAAGCGTGCTATCTGTCATTATATTGAAGTAGGAGAGTTTACATCCCTTCTGTTCAGTGCTTGGTTCTCTTGGCTGTGTTGTCAGGATTAAGCAAAACAGCACAGACAGCAGGGTTTTATAATATCCTTGACACGGCTGCTACACCTCTAGTTATTATTGGAAAGCTATTTGTCTGAACCTACAATCTGTTTAGCAAATGACAAAATCACAAAGTTGGGAAAAGAAGAGCAGGAGGGAATTTACAACAAAGAGCGTCAATTGTAGTTACGGGGTGCAACTTGTATATTTGGAATTTGAAGTATTCTGTGGGATTAAGTGTGGGCATGGGTCCACAAGGCTCTGTATCCAATTTTAGAGTGCCTTGTATCAGCGCAAAACTTGCAACAGCCACACGACATGAAGTACTGAGCAGGTAAAAACTCACTATGACCATCAAAATTTGATAAAAATGTTGAAAGCATTACTTTTTCCTTGATGACTTTGTTTCAAAGGACCTAAAGCAGTTTAAATTCCGGCTGGACCACATGTCACCTGTCACCCAACAGCCAGCACAAAACTCAATGTGCAGCTTGGCAAATTCAGTAGGAATATGACCACGGCTTAGTGCCCGTCCTGGATCCCCCTGGCACAGCCAGGTGATTTTGCAGTGCAAGGATCCAGAATTAATTAATGTGGAATGACAACCTGATTTCTGTCCCGATAACTAATTGGTGAGGAGCAGAGCTGTTCCCCCAGAGCGTGTCCGGTAACGCACACTGCAGCAGGCATCACTAATGAAATGAAGGGGGCTTAACACGCTTCAGCTGAGTTTGTCCCTGGCATTAAGCGCTCAGCCTCTGAAATTCAGCCTTCTCTGTAAGAGGATCTCCGCCAGCGATGAGGCAATATAATCACTGGTTACTTTTGAAATTATTGACCATGGGTTATGCCCTCCGGATTTCCAAAAAAAACACCTGTGACTGTGATTTGTGGTGAGTTTTCTTCACCAAAACCACTGCAGACCATGAAGATTAAAACAGTACACCTCAGGAACTCAGCTATTCACCTTTGAGTTCTTTGATGGGTAGACTGTATTCTTGTGACTACAGCATGGCGTTGAGCCACATCCACCAAACTCCAGCAGCTACTAGTACTTGGAGTAGCAGAGAGGGGATTACGGAGGTGGGGCGAGACTTTCCCCAGACTGGAGGAAAGCCATGAAGATGACATCCCAACCTGCTGACATTCACAGCTCTGCGTGAACCGCTGCAGGGATTTGAGGCAACGTTGCTGCCCCAAGGAGAGACTCAGGGAGCTGCCAGCACCCACCTGTAAACTCACAGCCCATCCTGATGGGTGCAGCTGCTCAGCAGCTCTGGGGCTGACCAACGCTCCTCTCCTCTTTCCCTGCTGGAAGCATTGGGTTGTCCTCCAGACCTTCCTCGGGGCTGAAGTCAGCCTGCTATGGGAAGGCAGCAGGGAGAAGGAGCTCCATCCCACAGAGTGTGAAGCTCAAAAGTCATCAGGCAGACACATTATGGAAACAATTCCAGTTACCTTTCTTTGGGGAACTAGGCTCTCAAATATTGTATTACCTTTCTTCTAGCAAACCCCATGGTATTCATTTTCTGTTACACAGTGTATATATTATCTGCATGAATCATTAGTGTTAAACAGCATTACAAAATAAGAAAGCAGATGATAGCATTGTTTAACGGCATTAAGCTATAAAATGAAGGCTGATTGTCAAGTGAGTAAAACACCAGAGTTGAAACTGAAACAGCAATGAAAATGCAGAGAGAAATAATTAATGAGTAATCTCCTATATTATTCTGAGCAGGGTTATGTCATAATTGGCCCTCCATCTAAAATGAAAACAGCATTGGCTTGGGAAAAAAAATAAAAATCAGATAAAGTCAAAAATATGTTTCAGTTTTTTTAGTATTTGTCAATGAAACACAAACCCCAAACAGATTCATTTCTGTGTTAGCACTTTGAACAACAGCATAGGCCATGAAAATCTCGTGTTTGGCACATCTGCACCAAGGCAGTGCCAACAGCCCATCAGTTCATGCATCCACCCAGGGCACCTCAGTAGCAGATTTTGCTCCCTCCCAGCCTCCCGGGCCCCACGTTGGGGTCAGCCCAGCCAAGTCCCAGGGCTTGGGCTTGCCCCCCTTTGCATGGAAGAAAAAACTATTCAGTGTGACAAAGAGTGAAAGAGCCTGTACTCTGCTTGGGAAGGGGAACTCCCATTTTTCCATCCTAGTGCAATGACTATTTAAAGTACTTTATGCTTAATAAAATAGCTTCCACAAGCAGGACCGAAACCAGCCCTCCAGAGAGTAATTTAGCTCCCTCAGGGTACAGCGAGGGCAGCACCTGGCTGGAGCTCTCAAGTCCTTCCAGAGACCTCCTGCTCCTCTCCATCCTCCTTGGTGACTCTCGTCCTGAAAACGTCTTCAGCAATTTCAGGGCAAGCTCCCAAATACTTTCAGGATGACTAAAAGCTGTGCTTTTCAACATGGCAACTGCTCAGCAAAGGGGAAGGGATAGGAGGAACGCTGCTCAGCACGGAGGCTTGCACGAACCGGCGCGAGTGCTTTATGAGCCTGGTTTTGTTGTTGTCTGGTTCATTGGCTGCCAGAGTTTCATTAATCAACAGAAAACATCATCCTTGGCTAATCTGGAAAAGACAACCTGTAATGAGTTTTCACTCGCTAGGAATGATCCTGGATGAAGAGATCAGCGTGGATAGAGTGAGTTTTAAAAATAGGTGTTCAGCAGTAACCTGCGTCGTTAGGTGTCAGATAGCAGAGGAGTCCCCTGTTAATGAATTTTACTAGGAAATCCTCTCCTCTCTCCACACTGCCCTCACTGTAATATCTACGTGTATCACTATTATTGTTTTCTTGACAATTCCTTTAGCTAGCCAAAAAGAGAATTTAAACGTCCTGCTGTTCCTCGGAGAGTTTGCCCTTTGAAACACATTAAATCTTGCTCAGCTATGCACACCTTAGAGAAAACAAACTGCTATGCCATGATTAATCATCTTGGATCCAGATATATCTGTGAGGTGGAGATGCACTGAGAATGACTGAAGACATTGAAGGCTATTAGAGCAAATTGAAAAAGAAAGAGAAAAATGAAAGTCTTCACACACTAACTAGAAGGGGTGGGAGAAGAAACAACCAAAAACCAGGATTAAGAAAAAAAACAGAACGACAACCCGAACCTCTTCCTACTACTTGTAAAACGGTGCCACTGAACATCCTACTGTTCTTAGGGTGACGTGGAAATGAAAACATGTGACAAGGATCAGTCACATAGAGGAAGACACTTAGATACTACTGTGATGAATACTGTGTCAGGAAGAGAAGATGATCTATAAGGGAAAGCAGAGCTTCTATGTGAAAAAGAAAAGGAGAAAATGATATGCTGAAATTCTGGTACTTAAAATTAAGAGGGAATAATAACTATAAAGATTAGATCCCTCTCCTTTTGAAAAAAATCTTGATTTAATTGTGCCTGGATTTAAATATCCTGGGTCCAAACGACTGTCACCCTAATTGACTTTGAAATCGCATTTTCCAAGCAAAAAACACTGTTGTAACAGCTGCTCCTGGAAAACTTATGTGCCTGGAATGGCGTATACCTGCCACGCAGTTCCAGCTGTGGCGATCTAGCAGGATAGTCACTGTAGAGTGAGACCAGATGGTAAGACAGAAATAGGAAGTTTCTACAGGTTTTTTTTAAATAAAGCCCAATTGGAAGAAAAGCAGAGAAAGCTAGGAAAAATCAAAGTGTAGAGGAAAAAAAAAACAGAAAATGAGACCAAAGCCTGGTGGAGAATGAAAGGGTATGCAACTGGAAATCAACGTAAGACAACCCCTCCTGATCTGCACACAATCAAAACATTCGCTACAGATAACACGAACATCAAAGGCATACTCTGCTTTTTGCAGTTTACACGAGTTTGTTAGCACAGGTTTCTTCATTCAGTGACTTTTCCTCAGTTTGACTCTTCAAATGACATCCTATGGCTTTAGTACCAGATGTGTGAAATAAGAAATCACTAAATCCTACTTTTTACTTGTAAGGTTCCTCTCACCCTGCTTTCCTTGCTAGGCAGTTTTCACACACATGTTTCACTCCCACAGGGGATGCTGCTACCATTTCCTATACGACCAAGGCCTGAATATATTATCCCACACACACTAGCAGTGCTATGGTGTGGCCCCAGACGGAGACGCAGTCCATGCCAGACCAAGAAGCCAAGAAGGAGTTCAAAAGTCGAACACTAACCTCCTCTGAGGAGCCACGACCTTGTCTTCTTAAATCTTCTTGGTTTACCTCCTCTTTAGGAAGAGACTGCCATAGCCTCTTGTTTTTACAGTTACTTTTTAAACAGCATTCAGCGGCCCTGAGGAATCCCAGCTCCCACCGAAACCACACCGTCGCTGCTCCCAGCGCGGACGGCAGCAGCGAGGATCACGGCCGGCCGCTGACCGCACGGTGTCTGGCACAGCGCCAGCACCATTCATCTTATTTTGTTAACTTCACAAAGGGCCTGGACGCCTCTCGGCCACAGAGTCACATCAGAGAATATGACCAGATTAAACGGCTCAGGGCCTGTGCCAAAGTGATATTCAAACTATTCTGAATACCTGCAATCAGCTTACATATTATAAAACAGCAAGCTGCATCCTAATCTCCATCCACTCTCTCACTTCATTTATTTTACATTAAGCAATAAATTCCTTATGTTACTATTGAAATCCTTTCTCTGAGCACCATAACTAATTAATCCCTCTGCAAATGGATAGTGTTGCTCCAGAGGAACTGCAAATATGGTGCTTGTCAGTTCATTTGATAGCCCTCGGTACATGTGGCAAAGCCTCAACTTCGTGATCAAAGTTGCATTGACACTTCTCCAAATGAAAGCCCTCCTAGAGCTACAGAGGAAACATGTCCAAGGCAAGAATATGGGAATTACTCTTATTTTATTGACTCCCCAGGCTGGCACTCCATCCCACGTCTTTCACAGATATGCTGCCATTACACATTACAAAGATGCCTCTTCCTCAGTGTCACCCTTCAACAACAGCCTCCTTGGCAGTAAACAGAGGTTGTAAAACATGAATCCCATCACACAGTGAATGCGCACCAGGAAAAAGGCGTTGTCCCCACCAGCCGTCACATCACAATTTTCAAGAAGTCCCAGGAACAACAGCATTTTGAGGCCAAAAATTGCTAAATGATTAAAACTCAACTAGATGCACTGTGCAGCAGCAGCAGCAGCAGCCTCGGCGGAAAATTCACGAAGGTTATCCTTTGAAAATGCTAATCAAAAGAAAAATGATTAGCTTTGGTACCAGCCACTCTTTAAAAATAACAAAGAGCGTGCTCATTTGGATTGCAAGACTATTTGTGTAAAGGGAGGAAGAACATCGGTTTAGCATAATGATGAGGTCATGTTGTCAGAAGGAAGCCCAGGCAAATGTGTCCCGAGGGGCCACCAGTTTAAGGCAACAGAAAGAATCACCGCGCTGGACTGCAAGGATTATTTTTTACTCTGCAAACAGCACACTTCACTCCACATTAGTGAAAACTAAGGTACAGAGCACTTTTTCACAATTCAGCATCACATGGGCTTTGGCATTGCAGAGTCCATACCCTTTTCTAAAGCTCAATGAATAATAATGGGTATTGATAGGCATTACAAGAAGTACGCGTACACTGTTTCAACCGAAAGTGTTTGGTTTCGAGATCCAGGACTGTAGCTGAGAAAATATCCCAAAAGAGAGAAGACATTATCTTTGTTTTCTAGTAGTTCACCGAGAACTTCCCCACTTTCTCCATGCTTGTTATTCTTAACTCTCCTACCAATGACTGGAAGAGAAAGAAAACCCTACTCACAGATCAGAGCTTGACCAATATTTGGAAATTACTTCTAATATGGAGCTTCACTGATAGTCCAATGAGGCAAAGCAGGTTTAAGTGCAAAACTATTAATATATACCACTGTATGAAGAAGTATTGCTGAGAGAGTGAAGTCCTCATAAATACTTCTCTGCAGAGATGAAGCAGTGTCAACTCAAGCTGCGGGTTGCCCACAGAAGTTGTGGGATCTCCATTCTTGGAGGTATTCAAAACTCCCATGGACACAGCCTTAACAGCTTGCTGGGTCTGCTTGGATTAGAGAGTCCAAGACCTCCAGAGGTCCCTTCCCATCCACATGAGCCTGTGAGTCCCTTAAGTCAGCTTGGAGCACAGGCAGAACAGGCCACAAGCACCTGCACTTGCACAGATATATGTGTTTTACACAGGAAAAGAAATAGAGAAGAAGGTGCCATTTCAAACAGGCAGCCATTTAACCTTTCTGATTCCACTTGGGCAAGGTAGGTATTAGCTGCACTTTATAATCCAGAGAACTGAGTCGCAGAGGGCTGGACTAATGTACCCAAACCCACACAGTAAATCAATGGACAATCCTGGGTTTCAGGGCAATTCAGTCGGTGACCTTGCCCTTAATTCTGTATTTCACGCTATTTCTCAGAAGAATCAGGGATTATCAGAATATGCCAGTTAAACAGAAAACGGTTTGTATTTTTACCTCATTTAAAAGAGTTCTCTGAAGTGATTAACTTGTTTGTGCATTGTAATTTAATTTACACACAGTTTAAAGGTGGAGCATTCTTCTTTTTTATGGAAGCAATTAGAGCCTGCACTTTTTTCCAATTAAGTGACCCCCTGTCTTCTTCTGTGGGGTTGTAAACCAGAATTAAGATTATTCTAGGGGGGAAAAAAAATATCTATAATAGTAATTCACGCTAGTCGGCCCCAGATGAGGTACTGAATTCAGATGATGAAGTGAATTCCTCTATCAAAGGGTCTTATTCAACTGTGTGGGAATACCCTCCTGTGATAAAAGCACATATTAGTCAAGAAATAGCTTTCAAGGATGGCTGCTGCCAACCAACATAAATCAAGGACTGCAATTGATTAACTAATTTAAACACTAAAGACAGCTTTGGTTGCTATGGCAATAAAAGAAAGGTCGAAACCCTGATGACCTTGGAGGCTCATGATCCTCTGGAGATTTCAGAAACTAAAGTCTGGAAATATATTAAAAGATATAATGCTAGCCAGATTGCCTTGTAATGGCTTGGCTGTTTTGTCAGCTGGAAGACAGACTTTGCAGCGTGTTTCGCACTAGTCTCCAGTGTGCAGCTAGCTCTGACTATCTGATATCTTTTCAGCATCAAAAATCATCTGGGACATCTGAAAGCCTCAAACACTTCCTTTGAGCTCCATTGTTGGCCTGTTACTCTCAAATATCAGTTCCCTTTCTCATCGAGCACTTTATTAGCAAGTTCCTAACGCTAAGTTAGTTTCCTGGGTAGCTGCTCCTAAATTCATTGTACTTTTCATTCTACGTACTCCTTAGAGGTTTGATTCAGAGCCTTTTAATGCATAAAAAGCCACCTTCAGAAGTGGCAGAAAAGCAGTGCCTGAACATCCCAGGAGAAACCAACAGAGACCATGGAGCTCAGTGGAGCCTTGCCGATTTGCAGCACCTGAGGATGTGGCCAGGGACAGTTATGAAATACCTGGCCAAACGCGATACCTGACTGCCGTTTGATCTCCACTGCCTTCTGCAGAACTTCATTAGGATCCTCCTGCTTTTAGCCACCTGACCCTGAGAGCAGCAGGGAACTTAGAGTCTCTGCCTGTATCAGGTCCGAATTCAGCTGTTGCACTTTATTAACAGGTATCTGTGAGAGGCAAGCAAAGATGATGATGACTCTGCGACCACAACAGCCTTATTGCGTGAAGCACTTGCCAAAAACGCCTTGAATTTCAGTAATTACTTGGGCCACTCTATTTGCCTTTTTTGGAAAACATGCTCTTTGTTTCAAGACATACAAAATAGTCATACGCCCTGTGTTTCAGTACAAACACTGATTTCTTTTGTCAACATGGTAGGCAGTTTTTTTGAAAACAGGACAACTTCTGGGCGGAAGGGCTTCGCTGTTTCAAAATAAATCCTGTTTCCAAGCAAAAAAGCCTCAGAACATCAAGATTGTTATTCCCCATCGCATTCATAAAGATTCAGATTACATTCCAATCTGACTTTCTAGAAAATATCTAAGCATGCTTTCCTCAGTTTTTAATTAAGATGTTTATCTATAATCAGCATTACATTAGTATTGTATTGTATGTTAACCAGGTAGCACCCACACTTGTTCTGCCTAAAACCACAGCCACCAAAATTACCTAAAAACTGGCAAAAAACCTGGAAATAAATGTATTCTTGAGCACTTAAATTGTCTTTAGATTACCCATTTAGGCTTATTTGTCTGTTTATTGTTTTAAAATATTTTAAAAGCTGATCAATAAATTGGAGGTGTGTGCTTCTTACGCACCAGGGGATTTTACAGACTTCAAGAAAAACACAGAAAAAATACTTTTTGCCCGAGCATCACAGGGGAAAGCAGGATGAGAAGGACTCCGTCAGTTCACTGGCTTAAGGAAGGTGATAAAATACACAGATTGAGGACAATGCTTGAAGTTTTATGTTACAATGACGCTTTAGACAGTGCCTAATTCAGCTTTAGCATGGCAAGCGTAGGGTCAGTTCAGCTACAGTGGTCCCTTACTTTGCAGCAGGGAAAGCATCCAGTTGGCTGGCTTTCCTTTTCCTAACGTGAACCCACTCTGGGTGAGCTCCACAGGACATCAGCCTCATTTGAATATTAAATATTTTAACTAGCACATATCTTTATCCTCTCTTTTTTCTGCCCTGAATCCATGAAAGCTTTTGTGACAGCTGCATGCTGTTTATTTATGTGAGAGCAGATTATGGCCCACTTGGGAATGTCATTCTCGATGCACAGAGCTCCCTCTGTACTGCTCCAGCAAGAGCAGAGGGACTCATCCTTCCACTACAAAAGGGAAGGGTGCTGGAAGCGGTCTCACCTGTAAACATTTTAGCTATCAGTGTATCTACAACCTTCAACCTTACTGTACAGTACTGATATGTTCTAAACCTCCACCTCCATCCACAGGACAGCTTCTGTCACCCTCCCGGAGAAGAGAACTTCTGAGGAGGAATGGTAGACACTGCCCTGGCCCACCTCTGCATGGCACATCCACCCAAACTCTGTCTCACTTTACTGCCAAGCTTTCACTAGGGAAGCCGAAATTCTCAAAAGTGCCAAATGGGAAAGTCTCGGGGAGTTGGGTCCCTCCAAGCTCCCAGCCCTGGTTTCTCCTCCCTGGAATGCCTCACAATCCCCATCTTAAAGAAAAAAAAAAATATAGCCTCTGGGTCTTTTTTACAACTTTTCTAAATCTTGGCTGTTTTTCCTCATCAATAGGACAGGGGAATCGGCTTCATGGGAAGGGAACCACAGCCATCCATACTATTTTCTCCTCTCGCCTTTGATATTTTCCCCTACCAGCAGCAGATGATGTCCCAGCCACCATCACAAAACAATGCGTCTGGGTTTCCCCCTCCCCTCTTCCCACCTCCCCAGCTGCGTGGCGCTTGCCGAAAGTTCATGATGGAGAAATGTTAAAAGCAAGACCCAACTGAACCTGGCAAGTATTTAGCAGATATTCCACCTTGTGCTGCTGACAGGGCTGAAGGTGGAGCCGTCAGAGCGTGGGCTGTCGATCGGGGCTCATTGATCGTCAGGTAGCCTACACGCGTGGTGTGTTTTACCTTCTTGCCCAGGTGCATCATGGCAGGAGGGAATCGCTGCTGGCTGGCCAGCCACTGCTTGCAGGTCCTGTGTGTGCACCCCAGAACTTTTCTATCAGCCCACTACTGTGCGCTTTTCATCCTGTGGCCATGAAAGTACTGCAACAAGTTTAAACCACAGACAAAGTAAAACTTGAGCTTGTGTACCTCTTTGTAGCTTCAGTGATTTTCTTCAGTCTTTTTCTTAAAATACATTTGGTCAATGTAACTGTTCACCTGCAGATCACTGAGCTCCATAAAGAGCCTTTGGTTGTCATTTAATTCATTTACTTTACTTTAATTCATTTTACTTAATTTCAGACTCCAGAGGCCTTCCCTCAGCCACAGTTTGCGCCCAGTTCAATGAGTGCATCACCCAAGGGCTGAAGCCCACCTGCAATGCCAGCTGGCTGTCACCCAGTGTCTCTTCTGTGGTGGCTTCAGTCAAAGCCCCATCCAACCTGGCCTTGAACACTTCCAGGGAGGTGGAATCCACAACATCTGTGGGCAACCTGTTCCAGTGCCTCATCATCCTCAAGGTAAAGAATTTCTTCCTTGTATTTATTCTAAACCTATACTCTTTCAGTTTAAGGCCATTACCCCTTGTCCTATCACTACATGCCCTTGTACAAAGTCACTCTCCAGCCTTCCTGTAGGCATCTTCAGGTACTGGAAGGCTGCAATAAGGTCTCCCTCAGCCTTTCCTCATGGGAGAGGTATTCCATCCCTGTGATCGTTTTTGTGGCCCTCCTCTGGATCTGATTCAACAGGTCCATGTCTTTACTGTGCTGAGGGCTCTAGAGCTGGACGCAGGACTCCAGGTGGGTACTCACCACCACACCTGGGTAGGTGCTTAAAGAAATGGGGAAGAAAGTCCAGCTCACATCTCATGCACCTTTCTCTGACTCATCCCTACGAAGCCAGGACGGGGTGAGGGCCATCTCACTGTCACCCTACCCCTCTTCTCAGCTTAGGCTAAACAAGACAATTTCCACAGGGCCCAAGAGGAAATGCTGGGGAACAACTGGGAGCCACTTCTTGTGGTGAACTGGGAGACAAGGAAAATGTTATGACGGGGGAGGATGAGGACAGATTGTATTTTTGGCCTGGGCTCCAACTTTGAGTGGGCAACTGATTTTTTTCTAAACATTTTACTTTTTGCAGTTTTATCCCCCTCTGATTCCTTTGTATCCTTTATGGAAAAGTTAAAAATACTATTAATTACCAGGGATCACCTGATCATTTTTATTTGGCAAACACTACCTTCCCAAGAAACCAGTCCCAGGAGGGAGTAAGAGCCTCTGGTTCAATGAAGGAAATACCAGTGCCATAAGCCTGCTTCTGTCTAGCACATTGTCTCAATCCCACCACCAAAACTGGCTCATGCATATTATTCTTCACTCCATAATTCCCTGGCATGATTGAGTAACCCTAAGCCAGGGCAACATGTTATAATCCATTACTAGCCCTTTTCCCATCAATGTCAAATTATTCTAATTTATCACTCACCCCAGGCAGTCCAAGTTTATTCTGTTTGATATGCAGACTAACTTCCATAGTCTCGGGATATTTGATGGTTTTTTGCCTGAGTTTCCCATTTTCAGAATATGTTTGGGCTATATATTCAGCTGACAAATACAGTAATAATATTAAGACAAAAGTCATCTTCTGCAGTTTGGGTACAGGCCAGTTTATATAGCAGTATCTGATGTGCCTAAGCCTTGATTGATGCTCACTACATAAATTCCCTTAGCAATTAACCTGGAGTAATAACTCCCAGCCATGCTTAGGAGACCACCTTCTTGCCCTCCCCAGCTACAGACTCATCATTTAAAGCCAAATGCCTTCGTGGTTGTTCCTGGCAGGCTGGGCAGGAATGAAAGCATAAACATCTCTGAGAGTGAGAGGGAAGGTGGGGAGGAGGGAAATCACACGTCAGTGGGCTCTCAGTTGATATTTCATTTTTGGAAGGATGCATTGTCTTGTTCATTTTGCTGATTTGAATTAGGGAAATGGATGCAGATGTCAGTTAGGGAAATGGATGCAGAATGCACAGGATGAGCTGATGATGATGAGGATGGAGGAATTCCAAGTGACAGAGACAAAGCAGCTCTGGAAATCTCTGGACTGATGTTCAGTTTGCCTGCAGCAGTCTAGCAGGCCTGATTCTCCATTATGCTAGGAATTTCATCCGACTCTGACAAACTAAAGTGAGCTTAGCTCACCAGCTGCATTTTCATAAATAGGAAAATCCAAGAAGAAAGAAAAATCCCAAAGGTATTTAAAACCAGGAGAAACGACCCTTCTGCTACCTATGCAGGATTCCCCAGCCCTTCCTCCCTCTCTCCCTTTTGCAGTGCCTCCTCAAGGAGCAGCTACAAGGAGCAGACAGAATAAAGACTGTCACGCTTATGGTCCTCAGGATAAGGAGTGTATCAAGGGCATAACTGGAGTCTGCTACTCTGCTGTTACTTGTTTCCCAAAGCCTGTAGAAAGATAAGCGCATAAATTAGAGCAGCTCTGAAGTAGCTATCTTCATATCAGGAGCTGGCAGGCCTTTCAATACACCCTGGAAAACACCGGACCAAAGAATTCCCCACAGCAGCTTATGCTATCTTTACCTTTCCATGTCTTTCCCTACTACAGAAACAGACAATGAAGCCCAGTGCACTTAGTTCATCAGTGTATGGCTGTGTTTTTATGATTGGGAAAAAAAAAAAAGAGAATAAAGAAAAAAATATGCTTTAAAAAGCACTCCAAACACACTTTAAAAGAATGAGCACAGGATTTTGTTCCTTTCTGCACACCAGTCTCACAGGCCGTAGCAACAGAAGCGTGCACCCATCTGCTTAAACCACCAAGCAACCATGTGCATGTGGAAGAACATCTTTAAAAATGTTTCAAGCTGACCCTCCTACAGACGTGCCTCTGGAACAGAGGCAGAGGCACAAAAACTCTTCCTGAACCTTAAGACCACAATTATGGATTTATCTGGCCATCTGAAGAAGAACAGAGCAAGCATGTACAGACATCTCTCCAGATCTTTTCTCCAGGCTTGCAGGCTTTGCAGTTCAAGGACTTTCCCAGCCAGAGGCAATGTCCTTATATTCAACAGCCCTTGGGGAATTTTTCTGCCATGTATTACTCATAAAACAGGCAGATCAGCAGTTTCAGCAGTTGCTATGGACATTGCTCACTACCTGTGTGAAACACCTCCTTTTGTTTGTTATGAACTCACTGCCTGCTAATATTCTTTGATGCCCTTTAGTTTTTATAATGAATAGGAGAGTCTGCTATTCACTTTTCCTTACAACTCACTATTTCATAAGTCTTTCACATAACCTTTTCAGTAACCTCTTTTCCAGCCTGAATAGTCCTACCTACTTAGCCCTCATGCAAGAAGCTATTCTGTAACTTTTAGAAAATGTTACCATTTTTATCAAACCCTATTTTTTTTTCTCCTTCTATTACATCTTTGTAGAGAAGGAGGGGAAAGAGAACCAGTATTAAACACAACATCCGCAACCTGTGGAAACTGCAGTGTAAGTGAGGGTCTGGTACGCCCTGGAGTTTTGCTCCTAGGCAAAATCGGGACAGGGCCACCCCAGCCCCTGCACTGTAACCACGCTCCCAGGACCTCAATGGTCAGCGATTCTTGATGAAAAAGAATATACTCAGCTCTCACAGCAGTTTCATCCATCTCCCTCTTGACTACAAACAACTTTCTGGTACACTTCCCCACTGGCCTTTGGTTCTTCCACTGGTTATGGTCTCCTCAGCAAAGCTCTGAATGGACCCCCAGGAAGCTTTAATACTTCTCCAGGCTCCACACCACAGTTCAGCACCTGCTGGGTTACCTCTATGGCACAGTCAAGCTTTCTTTCCTCCAGACACCAACCACCCAGCCCATGTACCCTCCATACATGCCTACCATCCAGGCACATTTGCAGTACTTAAGGGGTGAGAAGCACGAAAACAGAAAGTAGGACCCATGTCTTTTGACTTCCAGATCAATTTATCAATGAGGACGAAGAGGAAGCCAGAATTCCTGATAAACATAGAATTAAAAGCAAAAAGGGAAGATCACCCACAAAGAGTGTTTCCTGTCGTTCTGTGTCAGAACATAGCACCACAGCCGTCTTGAGGACACCCCTTCTCATAAACGTCACCCAGGGAAGCTGCTGGAGCGTACCCAGTGCAGAAGCAGCCCAGACCCTCCGAGAAGAGGCAGACAAACACACCTGGCACTGCAGAACGTCTATGAACTGGTCCACAGGACCTGTGTCCCCTTGTTTTGCAAACACTTAAAAAATAATTATTACGTATTATATAATTTACTTATTTATTTTATTTATTTATTTATTATATAATTTCCATTCTATTCTATTCCACCAATATTATATTTCAGGATGTTTCACAATCAAGTAACAACATGACAGCTTCCATGAAGTCTTTCCTCTGTCTGCCCAAAAAATCTGCTTGGCTGTAAAGAGATTCCCATTGCTGCCCACACATTGTCCCTCTTGCCTTCAATCCATTTAGGTGGAATTGCTGAGGCAATTTGCCTTATGAATGTGTGAATGTCTGCTGAAGCTGTTCCACAGCATTACGGAAAATCAGGGATTAATGAAAATAGAAAGTGCAATAAAACAGTATAGACTGCGTATGAAAAGGGAATATTGATTCTGGAACTGAGGTTAAAATATCTTAAAACTATGTTATTTCTATGCTTGGAATTGCCCATCACCTAATTTTGAACAAAGCTTTTGTTGAATATCTTAGTTCAACTTTATTTTTGCTGTTTGTGATCAGCTGTTTATGCTTGTGTTTGCCTTAGTGCTGGCTTTCAACAACAGGGATCAAAGCCAGTCGGAGCATTAAGTATTACAAGTTATTGCTGTGGCTATAAAAAGAGATTTGGGGGCCCTGGGTTTGTTGGGGTTTTTGCATTTAATTGTGTTCACCTTGAGAAGGAGAGTTACACAACCATGCCAGTTCCATGCAGATGGGATTTCTTACTTGTGAGCAGGAACCAGAGCTTTTGGGGCTGCATTTGCATAAAGGCTAATTAATGAAAGCAAAATCATTTGATCAGAAAACTGACAATATAATGCAAGAAAATTCAGGTATTGTAAGTGATGTGGATTCCACCTTGATAAATCACCCACCTCCTTTCTCGTTGATTTAGCACTGTAATAAAAGACAATGGGCTGCTTTTTTTTTTCTCTCCCATTGGGTTGTAATGATTTACAACTGCTTTTTTATTTCCTTTCACACAGTGCCCTGAAGCTGCCTCCAACCTTTTCCCCATAAGCACTAAGAACTCGGATCCTTTGTTGCAAGGGAATAAATGTAATATTCATCATTCGGTGGCATGCTCACTGGCAGGAGGCCATCTGGACGCAAGGCAGCCACTGCCTTCCCTTCTCACTTTGAAGACAGGTTTCCTCACCTCTGTCACCAGCAGTTTGGACTGTGGGAATAAAATTGTCTCTGCCTCAAAGGGACCTGCTCTCTCCTCTTTCACAGAGAAACCAGGAGGTGATGTCCTGTTATTAATTCATTTGCAGGAGTGGGCAACCCATAGTGGATGGGCACAGACATCTAGAAACTAGAAGCCCTCTTCTCCACAGCAGCTGAGGGAAAAGCAGCATGCTTCCCGCAGGCCTCTTTGGAGATCTGAGCCAAAAAATGGCCTCCTGCTGCCACGGATTCACAGGGGCATTGCTAGTAAGGGAACACGGATCAAACCCACTGATGTCTTTGGAGCCTGACTTCTGGAGGAGCTCCAGCTGGAAGTTAAGCAGCAAGTTCTGACCCAAATACCTAAAGACAGTAGTGAAGCTCTTCTAAGCTCTTCTCCCTCCTTTCCACATGCACCTGTCCATGCATCCCTTTTCAGAAGTCTCCATGGAACCTCTTTAAGCACTAAACAAAGCAAGGCCTCCATCGTGGCATCATACCAGACAAGGCAGAATAAATGATCACCTTCATCCACATCAGTCCTTGATCCCATCTCTCCACCCAGTCACTGAAGTCAACAAACCTGTCACCATTAGGAGCCAAAGGGTTAACCACCTCATGCATTTAATCCATATTTGACACCCAAATGAAGACATTTGACTTTGTAGTAGGGGCAAGAATCAGAGGGGGTTAAGCAGACTCCACAGCTCTAAATACCAAATGGCTTTGAGTTTGGGTTTGAGGCAATGTCAGATTTTAGATTAAAGGTGCCTGAGTCCATTAACTCTGCAGATGAAATATTCTCACCAGCAAATAAAATAGATCCAATGGAAGAGACCAAAAAGAGCATGTGTCTACCTGCACAGTGAAAAGATCTTGCCTTCCCCTCCCTGTATTTAAAGTCTGATGCACCACTTCAGTAGCAAATACGAACAGTAAATTCTCAAAAGCATACTGCTCAAGATAGGAAAACCCTGCACTTCTACAGGAGGGAAAACCATATCCAGCTCTCAAATGACTGAGTATGGAATTGTCCCGTAACATTGAATTTGCAATGTTGAAAACAAGTTAATCTCACGAACAAAAGACAAGACTACAGGAAAGCAACTCATCCCTGTGCTGTTACTAATGATAAATGTGTGTGCTTTCAGCCTTGGCAATACAATGCACTCTCCCAAGATGAGTAATATGCTCAAACAACCAGCCTCAGAGACAGAAAATGGGACAATTTATTTCATCTTTGTTTAATGGTCAGCAAACACACATTATAATTAAAGCGGGTCCCATCCCCTATGGCACGCCCAAGTATTTCAGTCATATGGACCTTCCACAGACACACAGTAAAGCAAAAGGGAAACTTCTGAGAAAGTTCATTAGTAAAAATGACCTTTTACAAATGAATTAAAATGTATGTGCACGGGCTGAGGCTATGGCTTGGACCACACACTCTTGCAAGGGAATAAGAAACTCCTCCACCCCTTATGTCTCTTCTGTGGCTTATGCAGGCACAGAATAAAAGATATGCCCTCCCTTTACAGGGCTGGTAGACAGCCAAGAATGGGAGTAGGTGAAGCCTTCAAGCCTACTGGCCAGTAACACGAGATGCTTTACTGCTAGTTCAGGGCAGCAGCAAATTGCTTCCCAGGGGCACAAGTAGAATAATTGCTCTTTCTGGGGGATGCTGCTGGAAGCCATGGACGCACACTCACAACACCACAGTTTATGTCCATACCAAGGGCAGCAAAGAGAAGAGCGGTACAAGGCCATGAGTCCTCCTCAGCACTGTTTTTGGAGTCTATGCCTCCCTTGGAAGTTGTTCCTTTATTTCATTGCATAGCCACTAAAAAAGTAACTTCATTCAAAGACAATTTAAGACATTATCCCTTTTCTCCAGCCACTAGAACAAAAAATAAGGGTGGATTATCAGTTAACCCTGGCTGCACTGGTTTCACACCCATCGCTCACTAGGAGACACATGCGATGAGCCCTCCTGTGCACTGCTCCAGACTAGGTGATAAAGGCTGGAGAGGAGTTCCACATGTGTGGTCTTTGCGTATATACACTGACAAGAGATCTTCACACACTTAGTTAACTGAAGTTAGCTGTAACTGTCCAAAGTTGGACTTTTAGAGCAATTCAGGGGCCCAAATATACACATCTAGTGCCATTTTAGACATCTTCGCAGAGTCAAGATATCTTGACTGGCCTGGCAGCTATGACACAGGACTTACCCTCCAGAGTGTCAGCCAGAGGTCGATATAAAGGTTGTTCTGTGCAGTTGTTTCCCTTCGCCCTCAAATTAGGTTAATGCATTTCAACGCACAGTCAAGTGAAGAGCAGTATTGACCCATCAAAAGGAGAAACATGGGATCAGGAATGAGCAGCCAGAGCAGGAACTGCTGCCAAGAGGAACGTTCAAGGAACCACAGCTTTAGGGTAAATGTTTGGCCTTCAGGGAGCTGAAGTCACCTGAGACAAAGCCTGTCCCTCTTGTCAGGCAGCCTCCCTCATCCAGACACTCTGGACCATATAACAATAGTTTTTCTGCTTACAGCAAGGGCTTTCCCGTTAAAGAAAAGGACATGTACAAAGCACAGCTTTTCCCACGGCAGCAGTGCAAGCTGAGGCTTTCCAAGCTATTCTGGACAGGTGGGTTCCCAGTGTCATTTGTCACCTGAGCAGTGAACTGCAGCGCTTGGGCTATACTGCTATTCATCAATGAAAACCTGAGCTTCCCCTGAGTGACTCCTCAGAAATCCCAATTCCTTCAGCTCCAAAGAGGCTGATGTGGTCTGACCACATCACTTTGGAGTCCACCTACTTTTCTTCCTAACCATATACACTTGCCTTCCTGCTCCATAAGAGGCCACTGAAAATGTGCACAAGCAGGGTGTCCAGGACCTAATGTTTTATTGTAAATTAACAAAATTACATCAGCAGGTACTGACAGGCTTGGAACTTTCTTGAGAACATTTCATTAGTCTTTGATAAAATGCAAATGATTTTGTTAACCTCCTATACCACAGTCCACAGTGCTTATGGGTTGTTTTCCTACACAGGCTAATGATGGGAGAGGAAAATTAGATTTCTCACAACAACAATTTTCATAGAAAGTTTGCACACAGGAAAACTATAAGCACAATATAACCATCACAGGTTTAAATGAAACCTTGATTCCATTTATATAAATGGGAGCACTGCCAGTGAAATCAGCAGAAAAAAAAGGTGATAGGAAAATTCCACTAAACTACTTTTTTCTGCAGAATTTACTGATTCATCACTTTTAAAATGTTTCACATAGGCAAAGCTTCAGAAAGGTCCAAGGAACTCTGCACAGAGGGATGAGACTGGGGCTTTTTTGGTCACCGGCTCCTCTGCGGTCTGCCATGGGAAAAGTCAGGAGATAAGGACCCTCTGGGCTTCCAACATCAATGGTAAAAATACATGGAGCATAGCTAAACGTATTCTTTTGTTTGTTATGGGTGGCTGAAGGCCACAATCAGAAGGATTGACTGAAAATATCCAAGTTTTGTGAAAGCACAAAAGACCAGTATTAAAAAAAAACAGAAGTTATTTGATTTTATTTTTTTCTGCCAACGAAAACCAGATACTTTCTGAGGTTGATTGATTGTTTTTGATATTGCTACATATTAAGACAAACTGCAACATTTCCAGCACTGATGCAATGTAATTGGTCCTTCAAAATCCCACAGAAAGTAAAAAGGTACCTCGAGTTTATCTCCTCTGATTTCACATTTATTACAAGTTTTTAGTTTTACTCAGATACCAGTACAGCATAACAACAAAGACTGTGCACAGAACAAATACAGTGATATTTACTGCAGAAAAGAACACAGTAGCAAAGTTCAAACCTCCTCGAAAGATTAAGCATAGGACTTTAGCAGTGGGCCACGAGCAATTTACAGAGAAAGTAGACCTCATTATGACCTAATGACGGTTTTCAGTTAGTTCTTTTACACAACACTCAATAGGAAAAAAAAAAAAATGTTTGATACCACAAACACATTTCTCAGCCCAGCGGAGTACATGTCTGCATTCCTCATGTCTCCATCCCTGCGAGCCAGTCAGATATAATCTGGACGCTGTGTAGTTCTATCAGTCTGGCACAGCGCTTGAACTAATTGTGTACAGGGACACAGCGGTTCTGCAATTGCCATGTACAGATGGAGAATCTTTGGCTGGCTCAAGGCTGCACCTACAAACCCCTCTGCACATTGGTAAGATACTTAGAAAAGTGGAAAGTGTCGCAACATATACAAACAGCAGGGAGGAACATGAGTTTGAATGGCTCCACGTTGTGCAGAAACTTAAAGGCAACTATCTCACCTGGCAAGGGGTTTGCATTTTTTAGTGAAATGCTCATAGGAACAACAGTCCAATCCTATTTTCCAGGAGTCTCAAGAACAGATCAGCAGTTTTATATTTGTCTTGGTGCTTTTAAACCAGTAAAGGCTCTTCCATTATGTTCTTCCTGTAGCCACACACCGATTTTCTCATTTCCTGAAAGCCAGCTGAATTCAAGTTTTTATTATGTTTGCTTGGTTGAGCAGTCTGATTTCTGTGGAAGAAGCTAACTTTTCCCATACACAGACAGAAAGGTAGACTATACACACGTGTGCTGTGGTTAGTATACTCTAGAAGAGGACTCATCTTGCCTCCATGTGATGTCCTCATCTGATCTGCTCACCTAGTCTTCCTTTACAGTCAGTTGAGAGAAAGAGAATTTTCTGTGCCAAATCAAGACAATTAAAATCAACCAGATGAATCACAGCCCAGAAGTGCCCGCTTCTTCCCCTTGAATATAAAGGGTGTCTAGACAATGATTTCAGACACAAACATTATGCTGTAAGCATTCAAAGCTGGGATGACGAGTCCCAACCCTAATATTTTAGCCCTGTATTTTTGTAACTTACTTACACTGTTTCTAGGGTCACTGGTTATCAGTTTTACTCTACCTCATAAATACATGATACGTTCCACCTCTCTCTGATATTAGACACACTGAGCATAAGAAAGGAAACCTGTGAGTAGGTTTATGTCATTAGACAGCAATGAACAGGTCAAACTCTAATATGCATCTGGTTTGGCAAGAAAGCAAAAGAAATTGTGATTGAGGCCTCTAGAGATAGAGAAGGGAAGGATACCTCCTCTTGGATCCTCATTTACTGTGGCTTACCACATTTGCAGTCTCTCTAAGTAGGTCCTGGTTTGTGGAAATACCCTGAAGATCAGCAAGTGATGAAGGTGGCATGGAGAAGCTAGGCTCTAGGTCCTGTTCTCTCCTAGACACTTACCTAGCGATACACTTCATTCCTAAAGACATAACGAAAGGCAGAAGGTAGGTTAGCTGCCTCCTGGCCTTCCTCATTCAAGAGGTATGTACAACATCTGGGCATCTGAGGATGTAGAGGGATTTATGTAGCTTTTTGGTGCCATCTGAAAATAGCCATTCATGCAACTTAGAAAGAGCTTCCAAAGCAATCCTTTCAAAGTTTTCAAAGCTTGGAAACTTTTCCTTTTGAAAGACCTTTTGAAACAATCTTTAGAAAGTGTCATCCACAGACTTTAATTTCTCGATCACATGCTACGTCTGTTTGCAACAGCATCTACCACAGTGCATTCTTAAGTGCTACCAATAAATAATGGATGACTCACCCATTGCCTTCATTCTTTTTAAATAAGTGAAGAGGATCTAAGCATACCAAATTACCACATAGTTTATGATGTCCTAATGGAATCCTCATTTAAATCAGTTAGAGACAGGAAATCAGGGAAGTGCAGTGATCAGCTGACATTTCCAAGCATAACATTAACATCAAAAAAACAGGCCCAGGAGTGAAATGATTTTACCATATTATGAAAGGCTCTCCCTCAGCCTTCTGAGGCTACACGAGCCAACCCTTCACAAGGACTGCATTCTGCGACTCAAGTAGCACTGGTATGTACTAGTTTACAATGACACTCCTCTTGCCAAACTTTAGTCATCTGAAAGTTGTCCATTTAATCTAAGCTACTCACCAAGGCTTCCCTTACAATCAGTGAAGTGAAATAGGTGCCTGGAGTGAACAAAATTACTCCAAACTATATACAGGTTGCTCAACAAGATGCTGACTGCAGCCGCAAAAAAATGTTTATAAAATTTCCATACCCTACCACCCTCAGTGAAGTTTTTACACTCTCATGGTCTGGTTTGTCACTTCTCAATTGTGCCTTTACCGCTGTTTCTGGCACCAGGCTTTAAAGCCTACCACTGATCTGACAAGCACAAAAAGAGCCTTTGGGGGGGACAGTCCCCAGTCATGGAATCATAGTACTGTTGAGATTGGAAGGGACCTCTTGAGACAGATTAGTCCAACGCTCTGTTCAATCCGGGTCAGCTAGAGCAGGCTGCCCAGGACTGTGTCCAGTCAGGTTTTGAATATCTGGACATGGTCCTGGGCAATCCGCTTTAAAGCATGACACAGCCTAACCTTTCACCCAGTGACTATGTAGGACCTGGTTTCATCAGTCATTTTGCATCTGTGGAAATATGCAGCATGACCAAGTGGTCTGGCCCAACCTCCTCATCACTCTCTTCCCTCACCACCAGTGCTACCATTCTGGTAGGAGCAACAGCAGCAAAATCAAGGATTATTACGCTTGGTAGCACTCACTTTGTGTTCAGTGATTTCCCTGACAAGTTCATCATGCAAGTACAGGAGCATTGTGCTAACACAGAGAGAGGATGGAAACACATGGCTGGGCATCTAAGTGAGGACTAGACCATCCTGTCAGAGAGGAGGGAAGATGACCCAGACCTTCACCTTTCAGTGTTAATTAGCCATTAAATCAACTCAGCTGCCTGTGAAACCATATTCTTAATTTCCATAAGAGTCTCTTGTGAGATTAAAAATAAGCCAGATCTATTCAGTTTCCCTCTTCTAGCATGGTCCCAGCAACAGCTGTAGCAGCACATCCAAAGGGAGATGAATTGCAAATTCAGGAGCAGAAGCTACTTAACCCAGCTTTGCCACTGAAGTAGACATCTCAGCAAATGAAACCTTTAAACACACCTTTTGAGGATGAAATGAATTGCCCTTTGGAGGTACTTCTTTCCCTCTACAGTGACTAAAGACATAGCCTAGGTACCTAACTTGGATTACACAGCTGGCGTGTAGACAGCTACAGGCAGCTGAGATGAGTCCCTCTCCTGTGGTCGTATCTTGCTGATAAGAAAGCCTGGCCTTCAAATGCTCTTGTGTTTCACACATTTCACATGGAGACCTGAAATACTCCATCCCTTAGCCACCGCAGGAGGCCATTTATTTAAATTTGCAAAAGCTTTTGACCAAGTCCCTCACTGGAGACTGTTATGAAAAATGAGTAGTCATGGCATGAGAGGTAAGATTTCGTCATGCATTGGAGAGTGGCTAAGAGACTGAGATCAAAGAACGAAAATAGTCAGCTTGCTTTTACTGTGGCAAAAGATTAACAGCAGGATGCCCACAAATTCCATGCTAGATCTGTTGGTTATTGCATTTATTAATGAGACAGAGGCAAGAGCAACAGTTAGCACCGGAAAAAAATTTTATGCTTTTCAGCAGCAACCAATCTATGGGAAGGAAAAGCATAAGGGATTTTGTATCACATACATGTTCCCGACTGATACAGGTTTGAAAGCCATCTTCCCATTAGCACCAATATGAAGCATCCAGAACTGATTTCAGACACACTGACCATTACTGGTGAGAGGATAATAGATTAAATTCACTGACAGCATCAGAACAGACAGTTATTTGCTCTTGTGTAATGCTGAAGTGGGCCATTAGATGTAAGACTTTGTCATGTGGAAGGTACCAAGAAACACCCCACAGGCTCTCATTATAGTATTTATTATTTAATGGAGTACCATTAAGTTAAGCAACTTTGTGAAGTCGCCTCTGAAAGCCAAAATGCTTCGCCCTGTGGTGGTTTGCCATCTAAGCTAGGTGACTGTCGTCCAAGTCATTCACTACAGCCAATATCTTCTTTTCCTTTTAGAGTCTCATAAGGTTTATCTGCTCTGGGAGAAATGATTACATGCAGCATGTGGTGGTGTTCGTAGGATGGGCTAGTCTCCAAAGCTTGTAATATGCCTGGGACCCCAGGAATGCACTTTTACAGATGAAACAGCCCATCGCAAGGAAAAATTCACATGCAATTCCAGAAGCTGCAGAAAGATCATAACACAGCAATGGCCAGCCCATTGCTGAAAAATGGCAAAGTAACAATGTAGAGAATGTTTTCCCTTCTTGATGTGGTTGGACACCTCTAAAACATTCCTTTCAGAGGCAAAAACAAAAGCCGCAGAGTTGCCTATAGGGTGTAATTAATCCTACATCATATTAAACCACAGGTGTAACAAAGTTGTCCCAGAACCCAGAACAAAAAACTGCCAGGCTTTTTAAAATACAGTCTGCAGGTGGCTACATGAAACCTTTGCACCAAAATGATAGGGCTTTGCCATCTGAAATGCATAAGTCTATACAAAATCTAACTACCTGCTGTAAATTGAAGCACTATAAAAATAAAATTGAACAATTACTTTTTGTGGGCAGTGTAGATTGAGCTATATATCAGCTTTAACATGACTCCAAAGCTGTAAAGTCCCACTAAATGCAGCTGAAAGGGCTCCAGCCAATGCCCTATTTAAACTTTGGGCTGGGGGTACAGGTGGGGTTCAGGAAACAGAATTATCAGAGGGATCATAGCAGTGACAGGGAAATCCATTGTGTCACCACATCTATTCAAAAGCTTGAAATGACTGGCGGAGTTCAAAATGAAAAGAAAAAAAATGACAGAGAAGCCACAAATGATGAGACCCAATTCTGCCGTCAGATGCACGCACGAGTCTCCTACGGATTTCAGTGTTCTGGATGAAGGGAAATGAAGGTGTTCATGCTTATAATAGCTCTTCTTTCTTTCAATCCTTCCTTTGATGTCTCCTTAAGAAAAACTGGGACTGAACAAAATCATTCTTCTGGGAACAATGACAGGACTTTCGAGATAGTTCTCTTTTGTTAGCCAGCTCACCACTAATTTAGAAGGTGCCTCAGTTTGTTCTTTATCTTGGTTTGTAAATTATACTGATGATCCTGCTTATGTAGAGACAGTTGTTTTGGAGTTTTAGGGGAGATGGGATTTCTGCTTTTGGGCTCTGGGACATTCTCTATGGGATCTCTTGTATCTGAGTAAGAGTATTTTGTCACTGCAGGAGCACACATCTGCCAGGGCAATGATGTTAGCTGCAATCTTGTTCAATCTTGTAACAGAGGTGTTTAGGGCATATCTAACAGAGAGGTAGGCATAGCCCTGAGCTCTACCACTTGCGTTATGAGCTGAGCAGCCTACTATCTTCTCTGATCTGCAGCCCATACAGCCACGCGACTGAAATAATGTGCTTAAGCTCAACCTTCTTTCAGGCTTTTGAGTTAATATGCTATGAAACAAGACATGTTAAACTCAAACACAACCTGGCACTACAGCAGCTTTACAGATCCTGAAGCCATCCAAACTATAGTGAAGGCACAAGACCTAGTCTTGGCCTGCTCTCACTTACGTGAAAATGTTCTTCCTGTCCACTGAAATCCAATGAGAGACAACTGGCCCAAGAAAGGCTTACTTGTAGGAGTAAAGCTTGGCAGAAACAGGCCTTGTGAAGCTGAGATAGCACCATCTCTATCGCACACCAGTATGGAATAATTCACACCTTGGCCCTGACAGACTACCTCCAGCTGGGAAAGTCCCTGATCCCCAAAGGACTTTGTCTAAGACAACCACCACAAAACAAACACAAGCTACCACCCATAGTCAGCTGCAGGCAAATTCAGCTTCTACCCACGTTATGGAAATATTTCCATGCCAAAGTATGCAGTAGACTTTTTTGTTATATGGCTTGGCCAAAGATAATCAAAGGGGGGAAATAAAATCAATGTGTGCATGTTACCGCTTATCATCACTTACATTTCTCATGGTACTTAAAATTCCTAACCCTCCCCAGGTTTTTGGCTGTTCAGGATTAGGCTGATCTGGAAACATGTTTTCCCATCCTCAAAAATTCCTGGGATTGCAAAAATGCCTTCTGTTCTCCTTTAGAATTATCTCAATATTGTTTCCCAAAAAATCATGATATGCCAAAACCAGCCCCCTAAACACTCTTTCTCTAGAGCAGGCAGCAGGCAGTTGTCTTGGTCAGAAGGTTGAAACTAATGTCCCAAAATTAATTGATTCAGATCAAAGATCTGAACCAGAGCTTCTCACGTCTGATTCTGATGAAATGAATGTGTGTTTCCTCAGAAAGCCTCCAGTCACCTCTACTTACTATGCCTCTCCTGTCATGATGGTGGCAGGCAAGTGTTTTTACATATACTTTATGAGTGAATCAACCAAGATGCAAGATTCAAGGTTTAACTTCTCTGGGGTCATCTTGGAAGATAATGGTAAGGAGTCTTCTCAGATAGAAAGATGCTAAACATGATTTTGTGACCCTTTTAGAGACAATTGCTGCTGGTGAGCATCATATGACAGTGACCTCCAGCTGACCCACCATCAGGCACAGTTTGACTAGGTCTCCATGACTGCAGTAGCTCTGCTGAAGGCCATTTTAGTGAGCCCAAATCTGGGAATTTATGTTCTGACATGGCTAATGAAAACTGTGCCACCATTGCTGGGCTTCACGCCGAGGCTGGGGCTAGACAATCTGCAGCAACGTCATTTAAGCCAATGGGCCACTCCTTTCCCCTACCTGCAGTGACTTTTGTCTGCCACACAGAGACCAAATGCAGGGAACCCAATGACTTTTATTTTTTCCCTCCTCCCCTGTTATTTTCTTCAGCCAGATCAGTTCCCTGCCTCTGTTCGCTATGCAGTTTCACAAACACCTCCACCAGCACAAGGCTGGGGCCACAAAGAGCTGTGGATGGGGACTGCTTGATGCCAGTGAAAAAGACTTAGGTGAAACAGTTTGGGCTGGAGAGCATTCAGCGCAAGAAGCGGGTGTTTAACTCTGACAGGAAAAACTTTCTATGGCCTATATTTTCAAATGCGTTTGAGGCACTTAGAGATACAAGACTAGTCATTTCTGAATAGCAGGATAGACTCTACAATACAGTAGACTTTGGCATCATGTTTGGCTTTGGGAGTTAGCTTGGAGTTTTTTGTTAGTACAATCCCCCATTAAAGCCATTAAATCCAGTAAATGGTGGTAGAGTCTATCACCTGCCCCTCAAAGAATGGGGTACTTAATAAAGGTTGTCTGAGGTGCTGTCTTGCTTGTTATGGGTTTAGGCAGCAATTCACAGACCTATAATAAATACATTCCAGTGATTGCATCCTATCACAGTATCCTTTGAAGCCCCTTTACAAGAATTAGTAGGTTTCAATATTATCACGACTATTTAAGATTGTGTTTAAATGCCTCAAGGTCAGGTCTGAACTTTTTCTCCCATGTAGGAATGTAGGACCTCAATCACACCCCAGTGAGAGAATGCACTTTTTTTCCCCCTTCATAAAAATCCATAATGCCATTAAAAATGAATAGGTTGTTGTTAAATAAATGTATGAAGCTCAGATTAAAACTGTTTGTATTTCCTGCCCTCTGTCAATTATTAATATTGCCCATAATAGAGAGATGAATACCTACATAGTGGAGGATAAACGTCTAGAAAACAATATAAGCATTCTCTTTGGAAAGAAAATTATTTGCTCAGGTTTCACGCCCAACAGGAAGCAACTCTGAAGCAAGGAGCCTGCTTTTGCACCAGTCAGCACACGACTGAGCAGAACAAGTTGCTGCTCAAAGTCTGGTCACAGAAAACTGGCAAGGGCATGGCCCATTGGTGGATAAAACCCATGTGTTTGCATTCACAGAGTCAACCTGGGCAGAGAAATGTATTTCTGAGGACAAGAACTGGAGTCACAAGCTAAGAAATTAACATTGCTTTCATGCCCCTCTGTAATTAACGCAGATCAAAGAGGACCTGAAACCATCGATTTCACCAGCAACAGGAGACCGCAGAGGAAGCACCAGCACTAGCAACTCCACAGCAGGAACAAAATCACCTATTGTAGCCACAGGCATGAGGCTGTAATGCTAACACAAAGCACCCAGAAAAAAACTTTGAAATGAAAGAACAGAATTTGAACACATTGAGGTCTGCCAATGTAGGGACAGTGTTGTTTTACAGAGAAAGCTGACAAATAGGGCTTTTGCTAATACAACTTGTGTTTATTATTCAAGGATGTGATGAGGGAGAAAACAATATGAGATGCTCATTCTGTGGGCAAAGACAGTAAATACAAAACGAATATATACATAGAGAAAAGGAAGGACAAAAGGAAAACGCCTCGTAGTTCTTTGGATTGCATGGTTACAAGCTGATTATTTGCAGGCCTCAGTGGTACTGGTAGCCGTATTTTGGTTCTGCAAAGAGTGTTACATTTAAATTCAATAGCGATGAGTTGTGTGCTTGGCACCACAAGGTGTTTTGAGTTTCCATTTGTTTGCCCATGAGAAACCAACAAATACAGAGTGCTTTGGAACTAAGAAACATAAAACTCAGAAATTACCTGAAAAACAAAGCAGAAGGCGTCGCGTAGAACAAGACTAACATGCGAGAAAGACTAGCTCCAAACTGTGAGAGCGACACACAATGCCTGTACTTCTTTAAAGACAAGAATAATACGAAGTATTTGTCCACTGTATTCTTTCTTTTCCACAATTGTGTCTGAAAAGTGACGCCTGTGTGAGCTACAGTCACGGGTGATATTAAGCGTAATAAAAGTGCCACAACTACAAATCAGCAAATCAGTACAGTATACATGAAGCATAGAGCAGGAAGGAATTATAGAGTAGGAAAAATTCCCACCAGGAGATAAAGGGCAACAAAACAGAAACTGCTTTTGTCTGTATCTGTTGTTCTTCTGTTGATACCATTTCCTGGTATCACTTTATCCTTCTGCCCTTTTTGATCTACAAGGTGAATTCTCATCTGCTCCATGATATTTTTCCACTGACTCCACAGTGGAAAAACATCTGGTTAGAAGGGACCGAAGATACGATCCAGCCCTTGTTCTGAGGCAGGATCAAACATATTTTATAATTTGTGCTAATTCCAGGAAACTTTGCATTAGCAAGTAACTTCTGGGATGAACTTTGATTCCATCCTTTTATGTATGGCAGATCCAATACATGTTTTTTTGTTTAAACACAAAGAACAATAACGGATGTCAATCCTTATTGGGATCATTCCATTTCAAGGATCATTATTAGGATCTACTATTATGGAGTTGCATTAGCTGCTGTACACTTCATGTTGGATTAAGCAGTGGGTTTTGTTGGATCAAGCAGTGGGTTTTGTCGGCTGATACTGTTTCCTGAAGATCAGCCCATTGGCTGTACACACCAGGAGACTAATAATGCGGTTTATATTCAGTAAATAATATGTTGCTTGGCACATCCCTGGACTTCCATGTACAACAAAAAAACATCATAGCAGTAAATGATAAATCAGTCAGATTAATCCTGTGCTTTGCTTGAGCATCTTGCCACAGATGATACTAACAAACAAGATAAGAAACAAAAAGATATTTAAAGCCTTTAAAATAATTCCTATTCATTGTGCTTTACAAAGGACTGTGATCAGTTACAAAGTGAATCTTTTATATTTACACACCAATAGTGGTTTCCTTTTGATCAGTCTGCCTATAAATGAATTCAGACCCACTGAGAGGCTTTAGTGGTAAAGCTCTTGAAATTACCACTGAATGCTGCTACTGAATGTTTGCATGTATTTGATCAAAAATTACCATGAAATATTTCTGATAAGTGTTTATGAAAAGCTGGAGCATGGTAAATTGCTAAGTGTACTAGCTTAAAGCAGTTTAAGCAGAATACGTCTTCTTGTGAAGTGATATATTCACACAGATATTCCAGATGAAGAGACCTGTATAATCAGAGAGCTTCAGAATTAGAGAACAACCAGTTGTGTCGCATAACCTCTGCACTCCCGTCTGCTGCCTGGGCTAAAGACAAATGCACAGCATTCAGTGAGCGCCTGCCCGTGCCAATGGCACGGCTTTGACTAGCAAGTGCTCAAACACTTTTTCCCCATTAAACTGTGTTTCTCTTTTACTCAGAACAATGCTGCCTGCTTTTATGAAAAGCTTGAAAGAGGCTTCACCAGATAAAGCATAGTGAAAGTGCAGCTGGTTCATTCTTGTCTCTTGTGAAGGATAGCAAAAGTGGCAATTTTAAGGCTGCAGTAGAGTCACTCTAACCTGGCTTAAATCCAGACTGCTCAGAAGACGTCTTCTGGCACTCTCCAGGCTCTTCTCTCCAGCTGCATCAAGGTCCTAGCTCTAACATACATATAGCTGCTTGGTGGGGCTCATCTCATCAAGTCAGATAATATTCTTCTTTTTTTTTTCTTTTTATTTTTCTGGCCAAGTTAGCTTCCAGATGCACCACTTACCTAGTCTGCCTAGCAATACAAGTGCATGGAAGCTTATGCTGCCCAAAGCATGTGGCAAGAATGAGCCACCTGGGGCAGAGAAAAAGGTGGGCCCACCACTCTCGGAAGCAGCACTGATGTCTCCAGGATGAGAGAGCCTGTATAACCACAGCTTCATGTTCAAAAGGCAAAATCCCATAATGAATGTAGCATTCTCCATGATGTATTTTCCTAATTTAAGGAGGCAATCATCTCAAAAGAAAATATCTGCCTTTTAGGTAAGGGTATTCTATGATGTGCTCATCTGCAGTAAAAGAAGACAAAACTCAGTGACACAGGAGTTTCATTTCAGTTTTGCAATCTTATTTTTACCTATTAATAATATACCGTGACCGACTTCAGGATCGGTGCTTCATTCTAGTAATGACTGTACAGTCACACAAAGACCAAACACAACTGCAATCTAGGGACTGAGCTGAAGCTCTGGGCCACTGCTTGTCCCTTTAATTGCTAAAGCTAACATACCTCCCAGCTCTGCTTTCACCAGCTCCAACGAGCTTTCTCCAAAACAAACCTACTCTGGAAGCCCTAAGTAGGATGTAACCACTCAAACACTGTTCAGGCTGAGGGACAGAGATTTAGCAGACACGGCACCAGAAAATCCCTGCCTGAAGAAACTACAGTCCGGGGTTCCCATTACCCGAGGGCTGTGCCAGTGGGTGCAAGGAGCCTCCCTGAAGTCCTGGGAGCCCTGTGCGGATACCATGAGGTGTGGAGTGTAGGATAAAACTGGGAACTAGGAACTCAGGGCAGGCCAGGAAATGCATAGCCTATAAATCTTAGGGGATTGACAGGCTTATTCACAAGGAAGATTTGAAGGAAAAAGGTATTAAGAAGTATGAGAGAGAAAGGAAGGGGGAAAAGTGCCAAGAAGCAAAAAATGAAGAGGCAGGAAGGTAAGGTGTGAGATAGAGGAATGAAAAAGGAAAAGGCTTAGGGAGAATAAAAGGAAGGCTTTGGGCCAAAATGTTTGTCAAGCATTCTGAGGAGAAGCAAGACTTGACAGTAGTTTGTAAGAGCATAATGCAGCAATGTGGCAGGGTGGATCTGAGAGCAGCAATGAGATCCCAAAGAGGGTAAGCATCTGTCAGAGTCAGTCTCTGTCCAATTTCACGCTCCAGAGAGGGTGGGGTAGCTCAGGCCACCTCATTTTCCACCCAACCAAGTCAGGCTGACACCCTGAGGCATGAAACTTTCCGTGTTGTAGGCATTTATTCCTTGAGCTTGTCACCCCGTAATGAACAAGGACCACAGCTAGTCATCTGCTTATTCGAGGGAGCGCCGGCATCCTGACAGCCTGTTAAGCAAGCGGCAAAGCTAGGGAGGAGTGGAAAAGGTGTGGAAAGAAATGTGAGAGATCTCACAGATAATGTGGAGCGGAGGCAGCAATGTAATTATAACCCTAGTTTTATTTTCACTTGACGGCACGAAAAAGGAAGGTGAGGAGCTTTTAAATGAAACATGACATGCCCTTATTAAAGTCTGATTTAGACTTCAGCAGTCTTGCTGCTTTGTATACGTTCCTGTGCTCCCACACCATGGGTAGCCAAACAGTAGAGGTTTAATAAAATAAAATAAATCTAAATGGTAATTTCCTGAACAATGAGGGCTTGTTTTCTGAGCAAACAGTCCTTTTGCTGTTGTTATCAAAGATGAGAGAGCTAGCCATGTTGTAAATATCAGGAGGAGAGATATGGTCTCATTTATAGACTTAAAAGTCCTGTTACACGTCTTTGTTTCCTGAGCAAACAAATTTCTCATGGGGACTGCATGCAAAAATCTCATTATCCAGTTATGTGTGGGTTGCCCTCATTGGAAATGACTGCATTGCCACCCCTTTGTCAAAAGCATCATTGTCCAGCGTGGTCCACTGTGGGTCTGCTGAGGTCCCAGTGTTCGTTGTTGCGGTCTGATCTAAGCAGTTTCCAGTCATTCCAAAGCAAAGCACAGTCAGCAGTCTCTGCCACATCTTGGGGTGACCTCAGGTGGCAATTCTGCTGCATTTCTGGCCTGTGAACCTGGGAGTTGCAGGGTTTGTTTGGGTCCAGGGATGGCAGTAACTAATCCCTTTCAATCATTCACAGTAATCTCTCTTACGTACCATGAAGAACATCCCAAGCAGAGCTTTTATATTAAATAGGACATACAGCAGGTGGCCTTACATTTTAGAAAAACTAGAAAATAACTGAACAGCCCTCAGGAACATTATTAATAATGCTTTCAGACAAGGAAGTGTGGGTTTCTCTATCTCATCAGCCTGCCACTGCAGCCACGGTTTGCCATAATAGGATTCAAAGCTCCTCCCAAGATTGTATCTGCCCTCAAGGGTAAATAAAGTCAGAGCTGGAACCTTCTGACACAACTTTGTCACTGGCTTATTAATATTGGCAGGCAGTGACCAGAGAATGGGCAACACCCGCAGCATAGCAGTTTTAAGGAAACATTTCCTACAATGAAAGTAGCAGCAGCAGCGGCCAACAGTTGCACAAATGCTATTGGGAGGCTTTTCCTCACTTGTTTTCCATGGAGTCCACTTTTCTCAATAATGCACAGTGGGAGACTGCTTTGTTGTTGCTGAGTTCAATGGGAATTGCAAATTTGCCACATAATTTGATATTATATGCATTCAGGGCCTGATCCAAAGCCAACAGACATCAGTGGCACACCTGCTATTATAACTAGCAAGGACTGTGGTTTGGGTTCTCCCAGTGAGGTGTTCCCAAGCATAAAGCCTTACAGAAGATTATCAACTAATTAACAGGAGCACTGGAAGGATGCTGTTTGGAAGGCAACATTAAGCTTCCAAAATTACTCACTTCAAAAAACAGCGTTTGGTTCAGGTTTGCAAGTTGGGCTTTACCTAAGGAGGGCTATGAGCATTCTTTAATCCTTCTAATCCCTTCCAACTCACACACGTTTCTAAGGATGCTATTCTGGTCTCTCCTCAGGGAGATTTTTGAGCAGTCTCCCAAAACTGCAATGTAGTAAGTGCACTGCTTTGAAAAAACTCTCAGAGGTCATGAGTTTATGCTTAGGCATTTTTAAATGCTTTGTTATTCAGTGCTGCAGTAAAAAAAGGCCTGATGGTTGCCAAAGTGAGAACATAGCTCAGGGTTTATAACGGTTACCTGGGGTGTGGATTAAAGAACAAGCTAGGTCCCAAGCCACTGCTCCCGCTGTAGCTGGCTCTGCGTCTGCTCTTCTCTCCATGGCAAGTGCCCTGAGGTGCATCAGAGTATCTTGGTCCTCAGGGAACAAAACAAGGTATCTCAATGTCACAGTCAGGTACAGAAGTAAGCACAAGTCTGCTGGCACAAGTGTGTGACTGAGATGAGCTTTTCTTTCTGGTTGACCAGACACGGAGACGAGAAGGCAGGAGGGCAGTGCTGAAAAAGGGACTCTGCCCTTGCCCTTGACTCCTTTCCAGAAGAGCCTGATCTTTTGAAGTTCACAGCCAAGATCTATTGCTGTGAGAAGCAAAAGCTAATTCACCCCAGCATCATCCAGAAGCTCCTCAAAGCTCTTTCGCAAGTAGGTACCCTTTGCTTTGCAAGTCTCTTCATCCAGTGGGATTACACCACGTCTTCCACGCACTCCACTGGAACAAAAAACAGCTTTTCAGAGCAAACACCCTGAAAATCAGGAAAGTCAAGAATTCAATATGCTGAGATATGGCAGCTTTTGTACAAGGACCCTGATAAGAAAATGATTTAATATAGATACGTAGCCGCATCCTTTGAATTCCCATACACTCAAATGGTAACTCATAGAATCACAGAATCACAGAATCACAGAATAGTAGGGGTTGGAAGGGACCTCTGTGGGTCATCTAGTCCAACCCCCCTGCCGAAGCAGGGTCACCTACAGCAGGCTGCA
>Ga0065711_1029313_pt1 | contig 36699 bp, 12 predicted proteins | sample Hoacrofraction12_FD_59098 | JGI IMG/M metagenome (GOLD analysis project Ga0065711, IMG submission 59098) | Hoatzin crop microbial communities from Cojedes, Venezuela - Epithelial fraction 12 v2 (version 2) | ecosystem: Host-associated > Birds > Digestive system > Esophagus > Crop | place... | reverse complement strand
CCCAGCTCCCTCAGCCTCTCCTCGTAGGAGAGATGTTCCAGTCCCCTCACCATCCTTGTAGCCTTCCGCTGGACTCTCTCCAGTAGCTCTTCATCTTTCTTGAACTGGGGAGCCCAGAACCGGACAGAGTACTCCAGATGAGGCCTCACCAGGACAGTGTAGAGGGGAAGGAGAACCTCCCTCGACCTGCTGGCCACACTCTTCCTAATGCATCCCAGAATGCCATTGGCCTTCTTGGCAGCCAGGGCACACTGCTGGCTCATGGTTAACCTGTCGTCCACCTGGACACCCAGGTCCGTCTCCGCAGAGCTGCTCTCCAGCAGGTCCACCCTAAGCCTGTACTGATGCATGGGGTTGTTCCTCCCCAGGTGCACGACCCAGCATTTGCCTTTGTTGAGCCTCATCAGGTTCCTCTCTGCCCAACTTCCCAGCCTGTCCAGGTCACGCTGAATGGCAGCACAGCCTGCTGGTGTATCCCCCACACCTCCAAGTTTGGTGTCATCAGCAAACTTGCTGAGGGTGCACTCTAACTCTTCGTCCAGGTCGTTGATGAAGAAGTTGAACAAGGCTGGGCCCAGTACTGACCCCTGGGGGACACCACTAATTACCAGCCTCCAACTAGACTCAGCACCGCTGATGAGGTATACAGGTTTAAAAAGCAAAGTGATCTTAAGAATTGGAGTGATTGTCTTAAAAAAACCAAACACAACCAAAAACCAGAAAAGTGTTATTAAATAGGACACTACATTTTGAAAGGTGTAACGTACTGCTCAGTTACAGACTTAGTGACAGCTAGTCAGTTAACAGCTTTTTAGAAGAGGATCTGTATGTCATAATAGAGCATGAGCTAAACACAAATCACCAGTCACCTCTTTGAAAAGGTCAGACATCATAATAAAGCATACATAGTAGTCTGTAACAGATGGGGAGACATTTTTCTTTGCAATCGATATTTATGAAACCTCAACTGCAAAGCTATGTCAGTTTTTGACCTGAATCTTCAAGAAAGACATCAACCAAGTAGAAACTATTTCCTGTAAAAAATATTAACATTTATAGGTGATATTATTTAGTTCTTAGAAGTATAAGTGAAGCAAAAGTATGAATCATGTAAGTATTCAGCTTGGGTTTTTAACAATGGCAAGATATTATACATTGTTTAAACTGTGTAATATATCTAGCCATAAAGAGAAAACAACAAAATTAATAAAACAATGATGAAAGGTTGGTTGAGTATTGGCTGAGGTGGATGTTGGAGGGAGTCCGCAAACACTTGTCTCTGTTTACCATCCCACAAATTTGCGTTGAAGTTCCATTCCGCTGTTATCTTAAAGATGGCATATTGTTTTGGACACATGTTCAATGCAGCACACTCCCTTTCTCTGAGGGCAGTGAAGTGACCAATGTAGTGTGACTGAAAGTGTGAACGAAAGTGTGAACTTTAGTCACACCTATTCTATTTCCAGTGGAGCAATGTAGAACAAAGCCCTAACTGCAGGTCTGCCATCAAGGTTTTTTCCTTTAATACTGTAACCTTTTCTGCTTTGTAGCACATGAAGTTTCAAACACAAATTAAGTTTAATCATAATGAGGCTGGGGGGTGGGGCAGAAGTAAGGCCAAATCAGTGTTAAATTATTTTGAACTTGCATGTCATCTGAATAACAAATAATTTGTGCTTAAGACCTCATTGTATTCCTGCTGATAGATGGTAATGTAGCATCTCTGAGTTACAATAAACTCAGAGGTTCTATACTTTAATCTCCTACCTTTATAAAATCAGTAATAACTCCATCTCTAGGGACAGAGTGTAGTGAAACAAAGAAACAAACTTGCATAATTCTGTGAAATTACATAAGTCGGTAGAATCATGTGATTGATTTTATTTGTCCTGATTTCTTTGTGGGTTTAGTGATAGGAAAAAAAAATGCAGAAACAATATTCAGGTTTCTTCTTAGAATCACAGAATTATTCAGGTTGGAAAGGGCCTTGGTAGCTCAGTAGTCAAGTCTGTGGTTCAAAGCAGTAAACAAGGAATTCAGACCAGGTTGGGTAGGCTTCGTCCAGCCATGTCATGATGGAACAACTAAACCTGGAAACCACTTCCAGGCACAAGGACAAGAAAGTCATCAGACGTAGTCAGCATGCACTCGCCAAGAGGAAGTCATGTTTGACCAGTTATGTCAAGTTTAACACTGAAATCATAAAATGGAACAGGTATCTGATTTCTACCAAGCACCAATGGATCTTGGTAAATACACAACCTTTGTATCTTTTTAAAATCTGAAGACATAAAGAATAAAGAAACTATAAACACGTATATCTCACTGGTAAGAGCAAATAATTCTTTACTCATTGATCCTCACTAAAAAGACACAAATAGCAAAATACAGAGCAAAACCAGAGGAGATTGTCGATGTCAAATTATTTTTGTTTTGCTTCCACTACTACTGCTGTTTCTCTTTGGTTTCCACTACCGTTTGCTTTCACTGAGAGTTAGCTTGTGTCTACAGGAAAGACTTAATACCTGCCAATAACATGCCCAAGATCTTCTTATTGTGCAGCTGTCTTTTGCCTGTTGTTAAGAAGTCAGTAAGACTGAGTGAAATGAAAAAAATGCGCTGGACACCAACTCAAAGTTCAACATTTGCTTTTGTATCACAAGAAATTATATTTTTACATGTAATAAATTTTTCAAGAAATGTTACAAAATGCAGATGTAACATAACAAAGGAGATTTATTCTGCTTATATTCCTGCCCATTAATCACTTTTGAAAAGTAAAATGCAAGGCTCTTTATGAATTACAATTCTAGATCAGAATACTAAAAAATAAATACATTTGAGACTACCCTAATGTTATTAATTCTAAATGTGGATCTCTAATGTCATTTCCAAACTATTTTATTCTCTCTTTATCACTATCAGTGTCTATTTGGTAGACATTTTTATTAGTTAAATAAAAAAATGCTTGAATTACATCTACGGATATCCTGAGCCTCCATAAAAAGGTTATAGCCAGGTTTAGAGAGTGAGATTTATTCTAATGATTTCAATAAAAGCTTTACTAGCATATTAATTCTTTAGAGATTTTGCATATTACTTTGTATGAAAAATATATTTGAATCTGGTCACCATCTGGCAGCTGCGCAAAAGACTAATTTTGCCATTTTGATACTAATATTCAGGTTTTTTATTTAAATTAAACAATTTTTCTAAGGAAGACACATCACAGCATTATGTATCACAGAGAAAAAAAAAGTGTGAAATGACAGCACAAAATATTTCTTATTTTTCCAATATATTCTGTATGATCTAGAAGAATGTAGCGCAAGCATATGTCAGTTTTGTTTCTATCACTACAAACTGTCCATTGTTATAAAACACTGCTCAGAAGACCTACTATCAAAACATTTGTTGTATAATTTTCTCTTTGTCTCAGTGTTTCTGTACAGAATAGCATTTCTTTCTTTTTATTAAAAAAATTTTTCATTGTTATTGCCAAGATAATCTAAAAATGTGAAACAAGGGCAAATATGAATACATAGAAAGTCTCAGAAAATGGTTAGTGGTGATTAATTCTGCCCACTACGTTTCATCAGGGGCCTTTGGACTGTGATATCAGCATTTTCCCACAGCATCAAAAATGTACTTTTTTTTTAGGGAAATTCGTGTTCTGAATGTCAATAATACCCATTATCTTTTTTCTGTCTCCCTGTTTCATTGTATCTGATTCAGACTACATCACCCTATAACTGTCAATAGAAGGTAATTTCAGTGAATTACAAGGCATATATAGACTGGTCAGTTTTCTGTCTCAGGGGGAGGCACTAGGATTCAGCTTACAACCAGGAGGCAGGAACTTAACATTTCTTCAGGTCTTCAGAATTGAGAAGATTAATTTGTGAAAGTAACCACAAGTTCTCTGAATTCGAACGCATGCAGAGCAGTGGGAGGAAAAAAAATAGACCTGCATCATTTTGATAGTTCTTAGCTACTAACACCTACAGAGCTCTATAAAGAACACAATAGTAATAATAATAGTAATATTATTAATATTATTATTATTATTATTAAAGTATTATTGCCTTAACTGTTGAAAGCTATTACTGCATATTTACTACTGCAAATTTCATCTAAGTGTCTTCTTCAAGAATAATAAGAAGGCAGGGTATTTCTTGAAGGTGAACTGAATTAATTATGTTTCAAACCAACATGCAGCTATTGATGAGAAAAAAGTATGTTGGAACAATACCATAAGGGTCAAAAAAATATGATGCAAGTCTTTGATCCCCATATAACGAAACTGTTAAACAGTGAACTGAAAATAAAAGTTCAAGACAATAATTAAATATTTAAATGGTATCTCTAAATATTACTCATGTCTATTAAAGCTATCATGTAATTTTGAACAGAACCTAACCTTATTATTTTTTGGTTTATGGAAGATAAAATTGTTTAAATATTACTATAATGATTCTCTAGGATCTTAAACATAGTCTTAATTTTTAAACGCTCATATCTTAACTGTTTGAACAAGGAGAAGACCAGCCACATTGAAGTCCAAATTCTAGTGGCAAACCAAGCTTAGTGAGATATTTACAGGTAAGCATTAAAATTTCTGCATAATGCCATATTTTTATTGTAAAGCATTTTTCAAAACATGCACAAAATACTTTTTTGGCCCTTCTTTTGTAAAACTCTTTTTGTATAATCAAATACCTTTAGGAATCATAATTAGCATTGTACAGGGCTTAAATTAAAACTTGTAAAATCATCTATAATCACACTGTTATACTTAAAATGCCATAAAGATAAGCCGGATAATCTCTATGTCTGTAGGAATGGAAATAAATGTCTAGTACCTGAGAATTTTGTGAAATACATACATGAGCACATACAATATTCCCAATGTTGAAATTAGTTTGCTAATCAGATAATCGTTTAGCTTGTAAGTGACCTCTGGAAGTCATCTAGTCCAACCTCTGACTCACAGTAGGTACAACTAGACTATAAAGTTCACCATAATTCAAGCGGTTATACTAAATTACCATAAAGCTAGTGCTGTAATAAAGAGACCACCTCTCTCATTATTTTACCACATTATTGTAAATCCAATTCAGGGATTCTATTTTGATTGGCCTAATTAAAAGAACATGGATAGAAAGTAATTATGCTGAAAACATGGTCTCTTACCAGCATAGGTGGTAAATTATTTTTATCACAAAATGTTTCAATGCTTAAGTGGTCATAGAACTTCATAAAAGAATGTTTCAGTGAATATCTTTGAAACAACAATCAAGAGATACACTTAGCATATCCACAGGACTCTTCAAGTGACAAAAGAAAACAAGTTAGTGAGCAAAAATGACCAAACAAGTGTTTCTCAGTTGTCTGAATATTGTTCAAACTCAAAGGATTGCACAGAAACTAGACACACACGGAAGTTCTGTAATACGATTCTTCTACATTTTTACAGAAAAAAAGCAAATGTTGAAAGTCAATCGAACCTTGTTGCAGAAATCAGTATTAAGGATGGAATTCAGTATAAATCTAAAGAGTTTGCTAGTGTCATTTGAAAGTATAAGGTAAAATCCACACATTGCCTGAAGATACAGGATTTGTGAAAGGTCCACAATTTTTTAAAGCAGCAGCTGGACGCCAGGAAGGATTACTTAAAGCATCTGAAATGGGATTAAGAAGCCTATGGTGAAGTAGCTAAAATGAGCTCTAAAACACCTAAATGTAGATATTTACCCATTTGTGTCTAAAGGTGCCTCAGGTATGTAATCTCTCACTGCAGTGAATATGTCTAAAAGTGTTATTCATCTGACGTAGCTAGATGTCTGCTTCAGGCTAAGCTGCTAAGCTGCATTACTGCGCAGGTTCCCCTAGTTATAACTGAAGCTTAGGCATTGAGGGCTCAATAAGGCACTCACAATTAAATTACTACAGAATCACAGAATTATAGACCAGTGTTAACTGAGATGGTTTAAAGTATCAGAGACATACTTGTGGTCTAGCAGACAGAACAGGATCTATGGGAGCCTATGCCTTTCTGGATCCACACCTGGAGGGAATGCAGAAGAACTTAATCTCAACAGGAACTAGAGATTTGTCTGTTTGGCAACTGAGCCTTGAGACTACCTTTATGCATCTGGCTTGGTATGTTTAGTCTTGAAATGAATCTGGATAGTCCATTTTTAAAAGTGACAACTAGCTGGATGCATTGTTAATGTACATATTGGATCTCAAGTGTGAAAACATACCATTAGTCTCATATCTTCATTTGCTCTTGACGGAAATAAACTGTGCAGAATGAACACGTGGAACCAGCAATGACTTTGCAGAGTGCGGTTGCAGAGTGTTTTATGGAATAGCTGAACATTTACCTTGGAAACATTAGAATCCCATTGCTCACTTCAAGCAGAAGTAGTTATTAGTTTATTTACTGGTTGTTTTTTTTATTTAAATAGCCATTATAGAAGACAGATAATCTAGAAAAAAAAATGAACATATTTTTTGATGAAAAAACAAATGTGTTTTCCTTTCAGCTAAGATCACAGCAGAAAGGCTACTGATTCTACAGAGTTAATAACTGGCTAACATAGAAAAAAAACATATGTAAGCATTTAGTTATACACATAGAATCACACACCTGTAGTAGCATGCATGCAATACCCTCTTCTGAGACATACCGTGAGGCAAATATAATCTACCTGTAAGTCAGTTTAAAATGAGGGAGGGGGAAAAAAAGAAATCTAATTGCAGAGAAAAACAATGCAGACATCAAAATGTTTCAAAATCTCTAAGCTGCAATTAAAAAGAATGATCATTCAGGAGGCTGTTGACAGTCTGATAACACAGAACAGTACTAGGAATTATGTTAATTATGTGAAAGACTGAATTGAAACATAACACACACACTCTGCCTGTGTGCATACTCCACATGAGTGCCTTCTCTGCCTGGGAAAAAAATAACCAAACCAACTGACAAACAATTAGTAGTTAGTAAGAATATGTTCATTGTAGGCAATGTCCTCAGTAAGGCAGCATCTCAAACTACTTTGTTGGGTGGGATTTGTGTCTGAATTTCATGAAGATAATACAAAATATTAAAATGACATTTCTGAGCAGTCACTTTTTTAGCCATGGACCCAATTCAATCCTGCATATACAAACTGTCTGCAAATGTCAGCCTTCTCTATGTGTTATGATAGTTGTACCAGGAGATTAAAAAGACATTCACATTAAGGCTTCCATCAAGCGTGCACTTCTGAAACAGTCTCCAGTCATCCCCTCTTGCTGTGCTTTGGTCTGCATCACAGCACAATCTCAGAGCAGATAAATTGAGTTTTGGATGAAACTGAGCAGGAAGGAGTTCTCCAGCCAGTAACAGATATTCAGCCTAAAGAAGCAGATTAAAACTAGTCCATAGTAAAAACTCTGAAATGTACAGGCAATACGGACCTCAGGCCCTTAGCACTAACTGTTTTGCACTATAAAGCTGCTTGTGGTGCACCGCACTACTAATGCTAGTGTAAACATAGCCTAATTTATTCACTTAGGACAACTGGAGGAAATATTTGGATTTGTCCTCTCTCTCTCTCATTTTCCCACCCTCTGAGGTTCTGCTCATGCTCTGCAGATGCGAGTTTCTGCATGATGTCCATGTGAACTCAAGAAACGTGTTAAACAGTGTGTTTTTCAGCTTTACTTAAAATTCCCCGATTTGCCTTCTAGGAACTTCTAAATTTTGACTGAAGAAATAAATTAGACTTTTTATCTTCTTGACTTGTACTTTTTTGCCAGGTACGTATGCTAATAATTAAATATGGAGAATGCTGCTTAGAAGAATGACTTCTGCAGAGGGACTAAAATCTGCATGAAAGAAACTCTCCATTCAGAGTCTGTGAACTATAACAGAGGTCCTGTGCCTTGCGAAACACAACAGCCGTAAGAGAAGAATAAGACTCTTGATGAATTTCAGAGAAAATGTAAATTTCTTTTTTCCATGACTTCAGACTTCACATGTCCTACATGATCTGTCATTTTCTTCTGCCCATTTCGACAGCAAATTTGAAATAAGTACTGATTAGCGATGAATGAACTCCGCCTAAGAATTTCCACTGTAATGAGCTGGTCTCCATTTCAGTCTTTCATAGCAACTAGAGCCACCTGCATGTCAATCCTGTGTTGAAGCCTCTGTTTGTGCCTGACTTCAATTCTGAGTGCTTTATCATGGTGCACAGGTGATATCTTTGCTTACACATAATTCAGAAAGATTAGTATGTAAATTACGTTCCAGTGGTACCTTATTTAAATTACTAAACTCTTCACTAGATTAAAAATATTTCCTTTCGTCATAACAATGAAAGTTACCACCTATGGGGAAGAGGAGGAAAACCATGCTGGGAAATCTAATTCTACTTACCAGCCATCTGGAAAGGAAAGGGAGGATCATTCTAACAGGTGATTTCTTTTTTTCAAAGGCATGAAAAACTCAAAAGGCATGATGACCCTCCCATGATTACACTGTAAAAATAGTAAACTACCTGCAATATTTTATGCTCCATTTGCCCTTTTCCCAGCAAGAAAACTGGAAGAAATGAAATGCTTTTCTATGTCCAGGAAAAGAAGCTTCTTCACCATCCCCCTCTTCCGAAAGTGTCCTGTCCTAAGCTTGTCCTGTGGTTCCCTCTCTAGACACATGCAACAGCTGAACTACCACACAGCTCTTAACTCACATCTGCTTCCTTTATTCTAATACAAGAGTTACTGTAGCTCCGGGACACAATGAGAGGTGCAAAGAGAAGATCTTTGAGAGCACAAACGTGTAAACAGCTTCACGTAGACCTATTAACCACTTAAAAAATTTACAACTGGTAATCAAGAAGAGGCTGCCCTGACATTGTTAGCCTGTAAAGACCACATCTGTATATTGCTTTGTCATTTCAACATTGACTAAAGACTGTGAACATGACCACCCAGAGAGCTTTTAAAATAAGCTGGGAAAGACATGAGTTTTATGTTACATAGTACGACTACAATTGATAAAAACCACTCCAAAAATATTTTTAAAAATAGACCCTATTTCTTCTCTAAACCAGTAGAGTCCATTAAATGCAAGGTGAAAGAAAAGAGACTCCAATTCATAAATAAGAGGTGATTCAGTGTATTATTCAGAACAAGTTAAGACTTAATCTTGGAATTGTTTCATTTAATCAAAATCAGACTTTCTTGAGATGATAATTTGATCAGACAAGAAGTTTCACATGGCATTCAGGATTACTCCAATACATATAGCTTTTCATTACAAGAAAAGTGCAGTAAATTATAAGAAAATTTTTCATGCACAAAAGTTATTACATTGATGCAATTAAATGTTTCAATAACTACGAGGACTTGTAAAGTTGGATTTATGTAGGCTATCTGTAAACATTAATCGATAAACTCAAGTGGAAACAGTACATTTCTCCTTGAAATATGTGCAACATTGGGAAAACATTTCCCAAAAAGTGTTACAATATTTTTGAACACAGATTAGCTTCTACATATGAATTTACTGAAAATCAGCTATAGGGCAAATAACACTAGCGTTTCATTCAACCAAATGTCATAAAAACACACACCAGTTTCTCCTCGTATCATAACAGACAAGCAGAAAACAAGAAATGTACTTAGCATAGAATCACACGGAGATTTCCAAATGATAACTGCTAAATGCATTTTTTAAAATTTTGTTCTTATATTATTTCCAAGAGTCTGACCAATCATACTTCTTTCCTCCACAGAGACAGGCTACAATTCCTCCTGATATGCGTGAAGGCACAACTAACTGAAAAGGTGTCTGGTCACATTTATCCAAACTATTTTATTCTAGTTCACTTACTGTTTCCAGAAACGAAGTTTGGATTAAAAAAAAAAAGTATGTATATACGTGTGTATATGGTATCTAATGCATAGAAAAAGAGGAGGGAGTGGCCACAATGCTTTGTAGCACAGACACAACTTCTGCAGTGTTGCAAGTTTATTCTCCTCAGGCCACTTCTAATATATGAAACCCACTCAAGGTCATCATATTTTCAAAATGTGGAAGGGGAGCTTTGCTGCCTACTTATCAAAACATCTGCTTTCTCCTAGAAACAGGAAAATAAATTAGCAAAGCCTTTAATCAAAAGGGCTAGAGAGAGACTAACTATTCAGTTTAAGGCATAAATCTCTCTTTGGAAAAAAGAAATCATATGCAGTACGTGTTTAACTGGCCAAAAGAGCCAAAATGTGGGCAAGGAATAGGAAGAAAACCTACAGCGACATCATTTCTTTTGCTTTATTTGCATTTATGATACGAATGTACTCTTCTATGGCTTCCTGAAACTCTTCTTCCTGTGACTTTGTGATTAAACACTGTTCCAGGAACTCTGGTTTGTACTGCTCAAATCCATCACGAAGGCAATGTGACAGTGCAGAAAATTGCGAGGTTTTCTGCCCTCCAGCCAGCACTCTTCACTGGTCTCTTTACAAAAGAACATCTGCATTATGTTGCAACCTCTTCACCTGTATCCTTTCCAGTGAGCCTGGAACAGTGATAACAGTTACCTATTAAATAAATGAAGAGTAAAATGTTGAGATGATTGCTGCATGAAAAAGGGCTGGCCAACCTGACAAGCTCTGTCTAAACCATTCTTCCACTGGATACAGAGATGAGACAGGTAATGAAATTCAGCACTTCATTGCATCTTCTATCTCATAAGAATACTCGAAAATGTAGGGAATGAGAAAAAAATCATTAAACAAGCCACCTCCTACTGTAAACACTGGACATTTATGCAAAGCAAATTCTGCACAGACAAATAGCCAAAGATGTGATAAGCAAGCACTTGATGTTTTTTTCTAGTACAATGGATGAGCATTAAGCTTGTGTAGATCTGATACCTAAAACCTGTTCTCACTTTTGAAGGTTTATGGGTGATATTTTTAGAAGAGAACAGGTCCATGTTTTAAAAGGGTAGTTAAACTTCTGCTCCACATGTTGTTGCTAGATTTAGTTATTAAGAAACATAGACTTTTTAAAAAATGTCTCACACATAGACATGTGACTGACTGATGTAGACCCTAAAGTTCATGACAGTCCTCAAGACCTATTGCAGATTGCCTGCTAAATTGAAAGCTATGTTTAAAAGGTTGTGTAAAGAGTCTGTTACCTGTACTGTCGATCTAGTCAGACCGTCAATGTTCATATGCTAAAGTAGGCCAATTTGAGCTGAGTATAGGAAGGAACATGATCTTGGGTTTGACTGTTTGTGGCAGTGCATCTTAACTATTTTTATAAATGAATAAATGAATACAATTCACCAATTGCTGAACCATTTTTCTTTTTCTCTAACATAATTCAAATCTACCGACATCTTTCTTGGATCAAGTAACTGACAAGTCAGCATGCTAATCTATATTAATATCTTTCACAATATATAGCAGGTGCATTAATACCTGCCTTGGTTCTTGCTGAGATCATACTTTAGGATTGATTTTTTTTCTCTATTTACTTCAAAGTAGCATTAAATCTGTGTGTCATTTCATATTTTCTAAACAGCTCAAAACAAATTATTTAATTTACATTTCCAAAATTTTAAAACATTAGCTTATTAGGCATTAGTAACCCTTCATATTGCGAACAGACATATACAAATATTTACACATGTGAGAAGTTCCCTGTCCACCTGTCACAGTCAGCGTTGATCATTCCAGTTTTTCTTTACTTAATAAAAGCCACGACGAAAATGTTATCTTAAATGGGCTACAATACACTCTGAGGTGTTTACTTTGAAGATAGAAAGATCCTAAAGAAGTAAAGCCAGGCCACACAGTACACTCTCCGAGCTTGCTTTTCCCATGCTGAATCTCAGCTATCAAATTAGCTCCAATGCCAGTTTTGTCAAGTGACACTTTGTAAACCTTTTTATTCTACGATAATCATATTTCCCATACTAATTAAAAATTCCAATAAGTAGAATTACTTCTATCCTTCCCCTTTAACATCATCTTCCTGAAATCTGAGATTTGCCCTTCTTAACGTACATATGATGCTTTGGTCTCCCATTTACTGTTCTCTCTAATGGCTCTTTACTTATGATATGAAGCTCCTGTTTAGCAGTACACCAAAGTGAGTTAATTAAATGAAGTGCTGACACTAATTTATTATGTAAATACCCAGAGGCTTCTATTTGCCAAATCTATAGTATTGCTAAAGAAAACTGAAAGGAATTGTCGTAATTTGCTAAAATACTAACATTTTAAAAATAATCTAATGATTTTTTCCTATGTGCACACTTCACTATGCAGCCTGTGAATTTCTTAGAATTTCTTATCATTTGCCTGTAAGTTACCAGCTGACATTTTCCCAGCAGAAAAGCTCACTAGGTTTGCATGGCAAGGTTTTGATAGCGATCAAGGGCTACAGGGGTGAATTCTGTGAGAAGCTGCTAGAAGCTTCCACCATGTCTGATAGAGCCAGTGCCATCCGGCCTCAAGACGGACCCGGCACTGGCCAAGGCCGAGTCCATCAGCAACAGCGGTAGTGCCTCTATTTAAGAAAGGGAAAACACCTGCACAACAGCAGGCAGGAGAGAGAACATGTGAGAGAAACAACTCTGCAGACACCAAGGTCAGTGAAGAAGGAAAGGGAGCAGGTGCTCTGGGCACCAGAGCAGAGATTCCCCTGTAGCCTGTAGTGAAGACCACAGTGAGGTAGGCTGCAACCCGTAGCCCATGGAGGTCCATGGTGGAACTGATATCCACCTGCAGCCTGTCAAGGACCCCACGCTGGAGCAGGTGGATGGGCCTGAAGAAGGCTGTGACCCCATGGAGAGCCTGCAATGGAGCAGGCTCCTGCCAGGGACCATGGACCCATGGAGACAGGAGCTCACGCTGGAGCAGGTTTGCTGGCAGGGCTTGTGACCCCATGGGGGATCCACAATGGAGCAGCCTGTTCCTGAAGGACTGCACCCTGTGGAAGGGACCCACTCGGAGCAGTTCAAGAAGAACTGCAGGCTGTAGGAAGAGTCACGTTGGAGAAGATCATGGAGGACTGTCTCCTGCGGGAAGGACCCCACACTGGAGTAGGGGAAGAGAGTGAGGAGGAAGGAGCAGCAGAGACAACATGAGATCAACCAGCCGCAACCCCCATTCCCCACCCCCCTGCGCGGCTCATGGGGAGGAGGTAGAGAGTTAAGCCTGGGAAGAAGGGAGGGATGAAGGAAGGTGTTTTTAAGATTTGGGCTTATTTCTCACTACCCTACTCTGATTTGATTGGCAATAAATTAAACTAACTTCCCCAAGTTGAGTCTGTTTTGCCCATGATGGTAATTGGTGAGTGATCTCTCCCTGTCCTTATCTCGATCCATGAGCCTTTCATCGTACTTCTTCTCCCTGTCCAGCTGAGAAGGGGAGGGAAAGACCAGCTTTGGTGGGCACCTGGCACCCAGCCAGGTTAAACCACCACAAAAAGGTACTCATAAAAATACTTAAAAGGTAAGATAAATAGTGAGCTTCAAGCACAAAGAAACTTTGACCACCTATGTTTCAAGGCAAAGCAAATGAACATGCTCTGTGAGGTAACCCAGAACTGTAGATGCCTAAATTACTCTGTAGCACTGATGTCCTTGTATAGTAAATGTGGGTTTATGTCATCCTCATTACCAACCCCATCAGGCTGCACCTGGTCTGCACAAAGATAATTTGTGTAGAAAACCTGATAAACAAAGAGAAAAAAAAAATGGGGGAAAAAAAGAGAAGAAAAATGGTGTATAAACAACATCCAAGGACATTGTCAGGTATGATGTACTATGAATAGCTGTACACACTTTCCACCTCCAGGGAAAAATATCTACACATAAACCTTGATATCTTAGATTTATACATTTGACAATGTAATACTGAATAAGCCTGATAGTTCTTAGCAAGGGAATTGGCAACTAACTTGTACAACAAACAAGATAAGAATAGTATGTGGAAATTTAATGGAAGGCTTTTTATTTTTTCCTTTACACAGTGGCAGAACGGTCTTATCTGATGCATGCTCTGTACGAGGCTTTCCTGTCCAGAAATATCCTGAATATAATGAAAGAATAGTAATGTGTTTATGTTGCTATGTTTATATGTTTTGGATTGTGCAAGTAAAACATTCAGTTCTTTATTTTACATGTCTCTGTGTAAGAGTGCATATGTAGGTGTGTACATGAGCAATAACAAATAGGTTGATTTTTCTTCTGCAATGTGTGGATACAAAGTACTTAAGAAAGTGTCTTATATTTATGGATATTTAATGGATATTCACTTATGGCTCAAGGAGTCTGATTGCTTCTCCACTTGGAAAAGCCCTTTTGCTACGGAGAAGTTAAATGAATATATTTTTTGTAGAATAATATGTCACCACACAAACTGGTACATTCATATGCTGACTAGTATTGCAATTACATTCAGAAACTACGAATAAAAACTTATTGTTTTTCTGTTGTTAAAAAAAAGCTAAGTTGAATATTTATTGGTTTTTCAGCTCCATTTAAACCATGAAAATCATTAGGATTCTATATTTGAATTTTGTATCTGAATTTTTTTCTCTCTGGAAATATACAAAATGAAAAAGAAGAAAAGGTTAAAGCTAAAAGAGAAAAGAAATAAACTGATGAAGATCAAAACAGTAAAAAAGAAGAAACTGAGGCAGTGGAAGATGAAAGAACAAAAAAAATAGTGGGGGAAGGAAATGATGGAGGAACTCCTAGTGCACTCACAGCAGATAACTTCCTCTAACAAAAAAACTGGAGGCAAGAACCCAACTTTCAGCAACAACAGAAGTACGTATGTGACAGAGGATGAACAGCAATAAATGCCAATGATGAAAGTGTAGTCGCTGTAGTTCTTGGGTTTTGTGGTTTTGTTCATGTGTTTGTTTTTTAAACTTTAAAGACTATTTCTGGCAATTGAAAAACAAGAAGGCATGCTTACGTGTTATATAGTTCTGTGTTTTTTTGTATTTTTTGAGCAGGGGATTATCTTAGCTATAAAATAAACAAATTTAAAGAGAAATAGCCTGTTTTTGTTTTGCAAGATATAGGCTAAAACAATGAAGAATTTAACAGCCATTGAGGCTGGAAAAGTGTATGTATGAGAAAGGCAAATACGGCTAGCTTTCACTGCAGTAAGTAGTCAAAAAAACAGTAACAATAATGGATTTGTATAATTCTTACCCATGCAGATACAGCATAAACATGTCACAGTGAAAATATTTCATATTGCCCTCTTTTGAAAGGGAAAACTCTTTTTCTTTGTCCTTGACCTGGTATTAGAACATGAGGAAAGAGAAGCATTGGAACTTCCTAAATGTCATACTTTTGTATTTAACAAAATTGTCAACTTTGGAGGTTTTGAGATTTTTTGTTTTTTAATAATTCCTGTTAAGCCACGAACACATGGCTTAATCTTGCCAATTAAAACCTTGCCACGTTCTAATACAATCACTTTGTTTGGAGGCTGAATCTTTTCTTTGCCGTGAGTGCTGCATTACCAGCTAATCTATTCCAGCTGTCTTTTTGAAATACGGATTTATGGTAAAATCAAAGAAAATATCACAGAAAATTTACTGCTAAGTCTCCTTCTTCAGTTTTCCATTCCTTCAGTGTATGCTTCTATCATTTCTTTCTAGAAGTCCTACTTTTTTTTTCCTCTGAATTGCCATTTCCAACTCAGTATGTCATACTCAGATCCATGTGAGGCTCATAAAATCTATACCTCACATCTAAATCTCTGTAGAGTGAACTTAGCTGATATCTTGAAAGCAAATGAGAGATACTGAACACAGGCTCAGTAGTTGGTCTCCTTCATCAGAGGTCAGAGGGAAAGTAAGCAACAAGGAATACAACTGTCAGCCTGTATTTACAGCAATTTTAGGAGGGAAAAACTTCTTAAGAGTTGGGTGTGTTTCTGCATTCAATGCTAGAAGTCATTTGAGAAAAAAAAAATACAGCAAATATCACAAGAAATAATGCCAGAAGCATTAAGAGTGCTCCTTCAGTTAGCTTTCCCCACAAACCAGGAAATACAGTACTTTCTTGTGCTGCAGAAAATTTGTGCTTGAATCCTTTCATCATGAGACAAAGACTAATCTAAACTGTCCCTCTTCCATCACTAACTCCAACAGTCTTTAAAGACAGCAAGAGTCAAAACCTCTTGTAATGAATGCACAAATGAGACATCTAAAATCAACAGAGAAAGCATTTTTTGTTTGGATATATCAGTTTCACTAAAAGGCTCACACTTGGAAATAGATGTATTAATGTAGGAGAGAAGATTTTTTTGGAAACTTTCTTTTAATTAGGTCTGGTATATCCCTACTCCAAAGTTATGCTTTTTCATTCAACATATGGCTATTATAGGACCCTTCCCACTCGAGCTGTGAGGCATGACTTTCACCTAAAGTAGCATACGTTATTTCACAAAGCTGTGTATGCACTAAATATTGCACGCCGAAATTTATAATGTGTTAATCACTCTTCGTTCTGATTCAGTGAGAATAAACAAAGCTGAAATACTGATTTACCAGCTCAGCCTCTAGTAGACTGCTTAAGGATGAGATGAAGCACTGTTTTGACTCGACTATTTGACAGATCTCCACCAAGTATAACTGGAGTTTAGACATGTAGCATTCATATATGCAAATCAAATTTCATCCTAAATGTCTGCAACATCAGAATGATTTCTCAGTCTTCTGTTCCAGCCCTACTTGTGTTACAGTATCATCTAATAAAGCTTCAGTAACCTTATAAGAAAATACTATATAGAAATTACGATACTATATCTCACTCACTTGATGTCTTGAAAGGTAGAAATATCAGCATTATTAACAAAAACAATAATGTTCTACTAAGTGTACACAAACCACAGAAAGCTACACAGATATCTTTTGTTTAAAATAAACCATGCTTGCTTTTGTGCAATATATGTATTTTTCCTAATATCACTTGTACGTATGTAGCATTGTGTGTTACCATTTATGTATTTAAATTCAAACTGAGGATGAACATATACTGTAGTGAGTTATACATAATATGATTTTTCCAGTAGGCTTGCAAGTACATTTTGCCCACTATATTAAAATATACAGATTCTTTTTTTTGGTTTTGAAGTGTATTTAAGACTGTACAGAATCAAGGCTACCCTGGAAGACTTGTACCAGATTTTAGGACACTGAAAGTTTAAAATCTCATCCTTATACTGCAATAACAACTTTCTCATGTAATTGCTTTAGTTATACTTTGTGTTCTAAATTATACCACTTGGTGTATTTCAAAGCAAGAGGGAACTTGACCAGTATTTGTTGCATAACTGGAAACTTAACAATTTTAATTCTAAACTGTGTGAATCCTTTGTCAATGATGCCATATCCCCATATAATTAAAGACACTGTTCCAGCAAATGAAAAATAAAGAACTTTAAATTTGAATATGCACATTTAGATATGGCACAAAATTCAGCAGTAACACTGTGTGAAGGACAGAAGAGCATATAAAACTGTACTTTCATTTTCAACACACCATGGGAAATCATCCTTTCACAGAGTTCTTAGTGTATTTGTATAGAATCATAGAATCATTAACCATGGAAAAGACCTTGTATGATCTAGATGGCACAGGATGTACAAATGAGTCAATTCTAAATTCACGACCTTTTCCTTCACTCTATTAAATCTATCCTGAGACTTATGAAATAGTAAGAATTTAGCAAATCACTAGAATGACCCTGTACATTGCCAAGAATATACAAAAGTATAGTGAAAGCAGTTCTTAGATCTCTGTATTTTTGGAGATCAAGATCTCTGCAGCCCAAAACACTGTGGTACAGTAAGAGAGGATAAGTTCTATAGATAAAAATTAATATTGTGGCAGTGCTCTGGTAATCTCTGCAGGGATGAGACACGTGGTGCTTAGCAAGAGCTTTCTTCCCCAGTCAGAGTGTAGCGTTAGACTGCAGATGCTGTAGACATTAGACATGCTGACAAACATCCTATTACTTGTGCCAGAATGGTCTGATCAGCCACTCAGAGGGAGAGAAGCCCTGTGTTTAATGAAGCTTTGAAGAAACAGTCTATTTATGGACACGGTTTCTAAAAAAACACTCCACGTAATGCAATAACGCCATCTAACTGGAGCAAACTTGCCTATTGAAACAAAGGTTCTAAATCCATTGCAAATTATCATGTATGTGTAAGCAACTTACATGGAAGTAAGAATCTGTGGAAGACAGGGATGTCATCAATGGATTAGATCTGAGCTGCCACAAACTTAGAACCAATCCATGGATCAGCAAGATAACCTCATTCAAAAAACCCTGCATATTATCATATGCTACTTAGCAAGACTTCTCTTTTAGAGCGTATTGTAAGAATCAACTATCTTAAAATAAATTATCTCAAAATCAACCTTAACAGTATGTGGATTCCCTAGCTGTCAACTGGGGAAAGTTTTCCTGAGCAAGAATGTTCTCCTGAGGTTTCCTCACCTCTGTGCTTTGAAAGGCAACAAATCAGAAATACCATTTTATGACAACATGTTAAGGTATAGTCCAACTTTACACAAAAACCTGAAGGCTCAGCCCTGTAAAACTGTATGTGAAGTTTCACGCCTTCCCTCTAATTAATTTCAATGTCTTCAATTATGGCACTTGCAGTGAATAATTTTTTTTGTAAAGAAAGTTGCTAGGCCTAAACAGATACCACCTATGCTTTGTACTGTGGAGAAAGTACATTCTTACGAAAAGTAATTGGGACATAGTCTCTTTTTACTATTGGAGCCCATGGCACATCTATACCACAATCTGCAACTAGTCAGGAAAATATTGTGCAAAACTAGGTATCATTGCTGAAACACCACCAAACCTTGCACTACTACAGACACTGGAGCTGAAAACTGGAGCCTTTGCATCTAGCAGTATTACCATAAAACAGTGAAAGCAGCAGGAATCCAAGGCAGTAAGTCTTATGAAAAAATGCACAGCCTGGAGAATGAACTGAGACAGCGCGGGATAGAGGCATGCTTAGAACATACTGAAAAGATTACGCTAACAGAAGGAAAGAGATAAAGACAACAGATGAGTAAGAGCTCAGAACAGTCCAAAGTAACTGATTCCAAAAAGTTGAGAAACTGCATAACAGAACAACTAAAATGATGTAATTACCAAGAATTACAGCATGTACTTGACAGAGAGTCAAAAGAGCACCATAAAGTTGTATTTGCAAGTACTAAAAGTCTAATAAATGACTCAGTAGGATGCTGATCAGAAGCTACAATAGTGAGACCCAGAGGAAACAAATAAATGTTAAGGGAAGAAAGTCAACTCTTCGAAATAAGACAAGCATTAACAGAAATACCTCTGAACAGGAGAAGAATCAAGCTTAACTTAGATTTTTCTGTTGCTCAGAAAAAGGCAAATAAATGCTAGAAAAACATTACCCTAACAATGGTCTTCATATGGATGGTTACAATCTGGAATTATGCTATTGGCCCCATAGGAAGTTGAAGTTTGTTTTCATTTTGAATTGGCGTTAAAAATCTCCCAACTAACAGCACCAGAATGCAAAATTTAGAAAATTTTATCTGTCACTTATTTAATTTATTCTATAAAATATTCCAGCACGTTATGTTAAATTTTTTGTGCAAGGGCACCACCTCAACTAGACTATCTTCTTTAAACTTCACAGAATCTTCTGTTAAGAGGAAACACTGTCTTATCTTGTAAAACGCTATGTGTAAACTAACCTGATGAAGGGACACAAATTCACTGCTAGAGTAAGTAAAAGCTAATTTAAAATACACGGTAACAACATGTCATGAACTGTCTACCTTCTTGGAAAAGAAAATCAAACACAGACCCTAAGCATTGTGACAAATATTTTCAAATCTGATGGGGAAAAAGAGTAGGTTCTTCAGTCTAATCTTAAAATCAGACCTTCAATACACAGTTCAACTTTCAAGAGTCCTGTCATTCATAACTCCAACAAAAGTCAAGGATGAAAAGCTGCACAACTTTCAGCTTATCTTAAAATCAATTAATTGTATTTGAAACCTGAAACTTTTTTTTGTAATTGATTTCTTAAAGGTCACAGGTTTCAAAATGCTAGCAAGATATTTTTCTTTAGAAAGAAGTAGGAAAAGAGTTCCATTTTGGTCAGATAGTCTGTAAAGTAAAAGCATTTTCCTTCATATCTTTTATCATCCAAAAAGCTCTGTGTTAACTCTCAATTCAATTATTTTGGGATAGAAGTCCCAATATCAGATTTGTATTGACACATACTGATAAGTATGATGTAGGCTTTATGTGAAAGCAACCTGAGGATACTGTAAGCTTTAAATATGTCTGATTTTAAGACTTCACATTCTCAGCCATCATGGTCCTAAAGTAAATATCCATCTTTCCAAGATACATGAAGTTAAGAAAATAATCTTCCTTTGTTGCACTGCTAGACAAATCCCAGATTAATAAAAAGACAATACATGTCCTATTGCCCATCCCGTCTGGAACAGGAAGACTTAACGCTCCACCTCTTCTTCTTACATTGTGATTATCAATACATCTATTAGTGTATCTCTCTACCTTCCACCCAGCTGGATGTAACTGTGGGATTTTTTGTGGGTGGAAGCTCCAAGCCTTGTACTCATGCCTCTTCATTTTGAACATAATAAAGTAATTAATCTGTCTGGGTGTGCAAATCCTTCAGTGTATTCTTGTGACTGATGAACTATCACCCTGCCCACAGAATACTACTTATGAGTGCCTTTTCGAGTCCAGTGAACAAAGTAATAAGTTAATCCACACCACTATCATTAAGGTCTGCCCTACTAAAATCCTAAATCCACTGAGAAAAATATATTGTATAGAATGAACAGAATTTATATGTTACTGTAGTAGACAGAGTGTAGTAGACACTTGTTACTGTTTTCCACAAGTAAGTCTGAGCCTCCACAGAAAACATACAACGTACAGTTTAATAATACACTGCAGAGTCAATAACAATTTTTGTATTATTATTACAGTTAAACTTTCTTGCAATCAGCAAGTAGATTGCTGTATTTATTTTATTATAAATATGAAAAACAACACTTAATTAAAATTCTTGAAAAGTCAAGGTAAAAAAAAAACAGAAAAAATTATGGAATAATTTTGAATAAAGAAACCATTAAGATGCCAAACCTGTCTTCTATTAGTAGTAATTTCACTTTTCTTTTGATGCACTCTTACAGTTTCTCTTACAAAACTATACTGCATTTTGCAGAATCAGTGAGACTACATATTACTGAATACAAATGTGAGTAGGTGCATTTGTCAGACATTTTTCATATTTTAAGTGCTTGTCCATATTTAAAAATGCAAAATTATTTACTATTTTCTATACAATTTAATCACTTTGAAGTCAAAGGTCAGTGACAGTCACTTCTAATTGCTATACTAAATAAGATATAACAGTTCTGTTCAGAACTGAAAAAAGGTCTTTCTCTTCAGAGAGCAGTCCCGCTACAGTAAAATTCTATAGTGTGATATTTTTCCTACTTTTGTCTTATTGAGGTATTAAATCTGCTTTAAGAAAAAGTGAACTTAATGATTTAATGAAACTCTGTTTACACCTCAACAATATGCTACAAAAGCATGCAGCAAAAACAATTATTACTGCAGCTAAACATTTGCATTAATTTATGGTGAGATAAAGTTAAACATTTTTTCCTTAACTACATCAAAGTCAAGAATACAGTCTCCCAAAAACTTGCATATGAAATACATATTTTGTAATTATGAAAGTGCATATAGACTGTACGTTCTTCAACTGATTGTAATTACTTTATTCATCATTTCACTACAGAAAAGTAAAATATAAGTGATTTTTTTTTTTTTTTTTTTCCCTACAGGTAGGGAGTCTATGTGCTTTATTGAGGAAGTAAATTGGTTTTACAGAACCACAAGTAAAAATGCATGTCAGTACACTAGAGTGTAATAAGAATACTTAATTATTACTAATATTTTATGCATAATTATTCATAGCTATGTATTTAGAATCATTATTGGAAAACAGTGGATTTAAAAGATAAATGTTGTAGGCAGTAAAACACCTAACAAGATCAGACAAAGTACTTAGATATATGTCTGGTTTTATCCTAAGATTCAACAATGGTAATCAAGATGAAACTTGGAAAATCCACTATCAACTCATTTAGCAATCTGTGATTTTGAATATAATTTTATGTATTTTATTAAAAAGTGTATTTATAACTTGGAAACTTTAATAGAGAACTATTACTCTGAGTGGACATTTTCACAGTTATTACTATTTTTTTTCCCTAGTGTCCAATATATTTTCTTAACATCTCTAGTCACTTTTTTATTTAAATGAATTTACTCACATGCATGTGTTCACACATTCGTGCAAATACGTCTGAAATAATTTTAAGACAAATCCCAAATTCTACAGTTCTAATTGAGACAAAGAGACAAAGCATACCTTTTCTGGATCAGTTGTTGTAATGACCCACACACAGTGTGCATTGTCTTCATATTGAACTGGATAATTTGGTGACGTAATGATCCCACTTGGTCCACGTAAATTAGAACCACATGTTCTAGCTAAAATGATAAACAACAAATCAGACTGCTTTTCATCAGTTGCTCTGTTTAAAATAAACATTATAAAAGTCCCATAGCATTAATAACAACTTGCCGTGAAAGTATTATTATGCTGATATACTCTATTACAATCTGCCTTTGAAGATATTTGAGCCAGTCAAAAAAATCCTGAAAAATGACCTACAGAGGAAGGAAATTGGCACTTTTCAATTAATCAGGTCAGCATTTACATTATTCTTACTTCATGTAAACTAATTTCTCAGAATTATCATATCAATACTCTGTTTAGAGAGAGATTTACCCTCTCCAAGTGGATGGAGGGAGCTTTCTATGTATGAAAGTAAGAAGATGAAGTATGTGCTCTCCTCCGTGATTTCTCCATGGTTGGGAACACAAAAAGTACACATCACAATGTTTAACTCTATGTAACAGTATATCCTTAGCCTAAACTTGAATTCTGTGGTGCCTCAGCTCTTTACACCAGAGGAAATAAAATTGGAAATAAATAAATATAATATAGTTCTAGGCAGTAGCCTGACTTTTGTAAAGCACAGATTCAGTTGTGAAACCATCACGATCCCTCTGTCACATTCAGCAAATCTGGATAGTTAACATTTTGAAAGCAAGTTATTTTATGAGTTGTTACTTTCCGAAGAGCATTAGGGACAGATTTTCTAAAATATTCAAACTTCTCAAAATATTTTAGTACCTCAAAGTATTTAAAAAATATTTAGACATATAGTTTCCAGTGACATAAAATGGAGTTATAGAACTCAGAACATTTTAAAATTCCACTGTCAGATTTATGGTACTACAGCACTTTAGCAACATGCTACAATAGAGAGTCTAGATCACACCATTTCTAAGTACTTAGATACCACATATTTTGAAATATCTGAAACTCGGAATCTATCAATTAACTGCTGGTGTAGTTTAGACTCTTCAGTTACTTAAGTTTCAGTATGGGCAAGAGGAATGACTATGTTCCTTAAAAACTCTGTCATTCTTTTTCTGAATATCGGAATAAAGCACCCAACATCTTTATGGTACTTTGAAAAATTTTAGTTTTTGTCTTTCTCTGTGGCTGCCTCCACTCAGAAATGAAATATGAGCTTTTATTTACCTCACAGACTTGCATGGGAGGAAACCTGCTCTTCTCCATTAACAGAAGTGTGACCGGTATAAACAGGAAAAAAGGAAACTACTTTCAGATTTTCCACCGTTCCATCACAATCTGCTACCAGCGCTTGGTCCTTTGTTGCTATGTTAGAGACTAGACTTTGAGAATTAACTATAACTCCATGTCTAGATTGATTCAGCTAGGACTCAGTTTTCTGTGAAAACACCTGTCTATGTTTATGATAGAAACCGTCCTAATACACTTCCATGAATTTCACTTAAGTCTCAGACACATCACATGTTCTACAACAGCAGAAGCAAAAAAAATAAATCTCATCCACATAAGGAACTCCACCAAAGCATCACTGACAAGCTGCCTGTGCTTAACTTGGAAAAAAAGAACAATCATATTTAAGTATGCCACTGTATGCTGCATACTAGCAATACAGAAAGCTTGGCATATTGCTACTATATCAAGCAAAATACATTCTTTTAGTTGGTAGAATAACAAGAGCAGAGTCACAGGATCTTAAATTCCAGTAACTGGTAGAAGTACCACACCTCCAGCACCACAACTAGCAGACATTTAATATTTATTATTATTATTCATCCTGCACAAGGATTATTTTCAGTTCACCCTGCACAAGGTCTGCTACAGTAGGAACTAATCCAGAGGTGGAACTTTGTAGCAATAAGCTTTTGGATACAGTTTGTACCATCTCTAGCTATCCACAAATAAGAAAGGCTGGGAAACATCTCCCTTTCAGACATTTTTTCAGTTAAGCTGTTATTCTCTTATCTTTCTCCTGCTTGAACTTCAAGGGGAAAGAAAAAAAATAGGAGGAAGGGGAAAAAAAAAAAGCCAAGCAAAAGCTACAGTTGGAGTTCTGCCCAGAGGTCTGTTTAGGAAGCGGAGTTACTGCAAAACGCTGCACAAAAAATGTTAGTTAGCCTTGTGTATCACTTACAGAAAACAAGAACGAATTGCGGTAAGGTTTTTGTGTGGAATTCAAGACAACTGGGAACTTTTACATTCGCACCATTTAGTTCCTGAGGGCACTAACAGGCCTAAACTGCCCTGAGCTGCCTCACCTGGGGTCTCCCACCACTCCTGCCCTGTGGGCCCAGGGGATCCATTTCAGGGTGGGACTGGATCAGCCCCTGCCTGAACCGTGTCTGAGGAGCAGTTGCCTGCAGTTCCACCACAGCCCTGCCTGTGCCCGCTCACAGTCTTTGTTGATCCTGACCCCCGTTCAGGCTCTGATGGATCGATGGATCGGCGTGGCCGTGGCCTGTCCCCATCCCCAGGGAAGTGCCCAGTGTCTGGGGCCAGAGCTGCCCCTGGTCTGCCCTGCTCCCTGCCTGGGGCGGCGGGATGGGCCCTGCCTCTGAGGCCTGGCCCGGCAGGCAGACGCCGTTGCTCCTGGGTTCCCAGGGGACCCCCAGCCCCTGCTGTGCCCTGCCCAGCAAGGTAAGGACCTTGCTAACATTAAGGTGGTTCTTCCGACTGTTCATCAGCGTCATACAACTTTGTTAGTCACCATTCTGGGGTAAATGGAAATTTCTGCTTCTTCAGTAGGTCTCATAGGCTTTAAGTCATTAAGCCTAAGCATATGCGTGTAGTTTATCAGCTTTTCCTCTTTGACGATCAATTAGAAAATGTAAACAGTTCTTTGTATTGTGTATTATATTATTAAATACTTGAGCTGAGCACCATGAATGCTGGCACACTGAAAGTCAGTAAAGGGATCAGGAATAATACGGACTACAAATAAAACTGCTATCTCTCATTTCCCATCAATCATAAATGTGCACCACGTGCAACGCTGAAATATTGAACCAGAATTATACAGCATTCAGTCTAAACAATATTAACCTGAGTTTAGAAAAAAACAAATTGCTTACAGAGACTAGCTGACTTGGCCCTCCAACAGTCGTGAAATTTTAGCTCCAATTTTGGAAGTATGTTTGAGAAAAGTAACTTGTTTTTCCAACTGAGGTTTTAATGGAAGTATACGACTAATTTATTCTATTTTGTTAGAAGTTTACTGGAGGGAGTAAAGCATAATAGAGATACTTGCAGATAATAAATTGGAAGGAACAGCAAACACTAGTAATAACACACAGATAATTCAGCAGCAAATAGCCCCTTTCTGCTGAGCATTACTTTTACCAGGCATAGATTACTTCAGCTCATTTCTGCAATGTATTAGCAAACAAGAATAAATTCGGGAGCTGAAAAAAACCCACCAAACAAGAGTGAATGGTGGAGTTGCATGGACACATTATTCTGCAGTAGTGTGAAACCAAGTACTGAGAGGGTATATTTAGATTTTTCGTTTAAAGACACTTCGCTCAAGAGACATTTCCGAATCACAGTTGCTTTGCTGCTCTGGAAAGAGTAGGAAATACGATTTTTATTTATGTCTTTTTTACAATGTTTTCGATCGTCCAGTCTTTACATGGATGTGCCTATGTAATATTATTCATGTTTACATACAGCTTGTAATAATTTATCCAAGAGCTTCCTTTACAGACTTTCTTATTAAGTCTGACTGGAATGGAGTTAACTTTCTTCATAGCAGCTTGCATGGTGCTGTGGTTCAAATTTCTAACTAGAATAGTGTGGATAACACACCAGTGTTACCCTGTGGCTGAGCAGTGCTTGCACAACTTCAACTGCCCCAACAGCAAGTAGGCTGGGGGTGGGCAAGAGGCTGGGAGGTGACACAGCCAGGACAGCTGATGCCAGTCGACCGAAGGGATATACCATACCATACGACAACACGGTCAGCGATAAAGCTCAGGGAAAGGAGGAGGAAGTGGGCACATTCGTGGTTACAGGTTTGTCTTCCCAAGTAACCATCACTTGTGCGCAGGCCCTGCTTTGAGGAAATGGCTAAACATCTGCCCACTGATTGGAAGTAGTTAATAAAATCCTTATTTTGCTTCAGTTGCATGAACAGCTTTACTTCGTTTATTAACCTGTCTTGATGTCCACTCCTGAGTTTTTAGCTTTTGCTCTGCCAGTTGTCTCCTTTATTCCACTGGTGGTGAGTGAGCGAGTGGCTGGGCTGCGTGTTTAGCTGCTGTTTGGGGTCAACTCACCACAACTGTTTACACTCTTTAATGAAAAAAGCATCATTCCTAAGTACATCACACATTTCTTTATACTACCTGAAAAATCTATTCTGGCAACAGGAAAAAAATATTTTCCTTTTGGTCTTATGAAATAACTAGGTAATGAAACCTTTTTTCATAAGTATATGAGTTTTATATAAGTGAGATTATGCTTTAGCTTGTTCTGGAACAAGCAAAAGCTTAGGTCCAGGTGTTGCAAATCCTTCCCTCCACAGTCTATCATTCGCTGCCCTGGTAACTGGCATTCAGCATAAGACTTTGTGAGTAAAAGGAGTATCTCTTTGAGCATCTATTTAGGAATTTAATTAGAAAAGTTTAACCTAAACATAACTAACTAGTTCTACTTAAAATATGTTTAACATAACAAAAAGATTACGTGACATGAAAAGTATTAAAAGGAAATTAGCTCCCTAAATTACCCTTGCGAACTTCATGAAAAATTCCAAATAGCACCTACCTCTGCAGATTGGCCTATGGTCACTCCAGGCAGCCAGTGTATCTGTCACTCTCTGACAAGTAATGCTCTTAGAACCCTGCAGCACATAATTATCTTCACAGGAAAACTGTACACTTGCACCCACCCTATGAGAAACATGGGAGGAAGAAGGAAAGAATTAAAATATATTTTAAATATCGACCCCCCCCAAATAAATGTAAATGTCACCAAATGACAACATTGCTAGGTCCAAACCAAGAAATAAAGATGTGAAATTCTACTCCATCATTACTATGTTCATAAGAATCAACTTGTACTATAGGGAACAGGTCTACTGTTTAGTTTGTCCACCTTTTAAAGAAGTAAGGCCAGGAATGTAAAGCAATTGTGATACTAAGTTTCATCCTTTAAACTATGACTTTAACGAATGCCTAGAGAAATATTTTTTTTAAGAAAGTATATAATCGCAGTTCTTTCAGGCAACAAAATGTACTTCATAAATAATTTAATTCTCTCCATATTCTCTTAAATGAGAGAATAAGCAGTTAGATATGGTAATTTGTCAACATGTAAGACCAGGAAAAATGAATTTCAGTAAATTGTAATAATTCATTAAGTGTTCCTGACCGTGTGGAAATTTCCTGTTAAAAACTATAATGATAACTTAAACATCAAATTAAATTAATAAATAATAAATAATAATTAATGAATAATTATTATTAATTAGACTGACATTTGACTGTTACATTTGTAACTTTGAAATGTATCTCTTAGGAATGATTTATACCTCTTTTTTTTTAAATAAATAATTCCTCTGAACAATGCTGACCAATATTTATGAAGAAATAAAAAACTGTACATATTTACTGTGTATCTCAAAGACAGCTTTCCTAAACTGTGCTTACATTTCTGCTTCCTTTTATTATTTGTGACATTCTTTGTTCCCCATCATAATCAACTGGTTTTGTTGTTAGCTCTCTTGCACGTTTAAATCTGTATCTGCTAATCCCATGTTGTGAACTAAGTGATCCTGCTAAAGCACATTTCTCTGTTCGTTCTTTCTAAGTCATTGAGTCTTAAACACCAGGGGATTGTTAGATGGCAGTCAGAAAGCTCATTCCTACCCTTCAAGAACGAGTATTCTATTAGTTTCTCAGAGATTATCACAAACTATATCGTTTATCATTATTACGCTGTACTGCTATAGTTCTTTCACAACACATTAATAGGATCCTTTTTATTTTCTTTTTTTTTTTAATTAATTTGAGAATTTGAATGTGATGCTCCAAATTTAGGAAAACTTTAAAAACTTCTTCTTTCTCTGCTTCTCTTGGTTCTTGAGCTGTTAAATGTGAAAAAGTCAGAAGAATTGGGAAAATATTGTCCCTTTCCTTCAGTAGTTCATGGGAAAGCATGATATCCTTGAAGAATAATATAATATTCTAAAATTGTATTTATATTATATTTGTCATAATCTACTACCCTTCAGAACATTCTATAAACTCTCAGAAAAATGGACCAAGCATGATTCCAAATACATAAATCAATATGCAATTTATTTTTCTTATTGCTAAAGAAATATTATGATTAAATAATCTGCCATTTAAATGCTCTAAAAACCTATTTTTAAATGTATTTTCTCATACTATCTAAAATTATAAGCTCTGAACATTTGTTCTATGGAAACAGGAAACAAAAAATCCTGTTACTTAGTTGTGATTAAAGTAAACTGAGAAGTGAAGGATTTAAAAATCATATTGGATAATGACCTTCCCAAAAGTATAAAGATGTGTGAATCAACATGAAAGCATCAACATTTCCCTGAAGTTTGCTACTATCAAGACATGTAAGGAGAATTACAAAATTGTGCACATACAAAAAATTAGAATGAAATTAAATATATAATTATTGGATGTCTGCAACTGCAGTTTAGAATTGAATATACCTGATTATTCCCCCCAACCAAGAAAGAAGGAAAAAAAAAACAACCCAGGAGGAATACAAATATTCTAATGTCTGATGCAGTAATTGAAGGATTTCACGTTGAGACTGGGTTTTCATCATTACAGCAATATTAAAAAAAATAGTATTATGGATACATAAAATGTAACATGTTCATTTAATCTATACACTTATGAGGATTCAATTTGTTTCACTATTATTCCATACTGTATATTGTATTTTTTTTCCAAAGCTCTGGAAATTGCTTGTATCTAAGGTCTAATAAAGTGAACTTCACATATTTCACACAGTGGACATCATCTTTTGAAATGCTTGATCACAAAACACATGACACAAAATAAATATACTGACTACAACATATTAAAAAAAACCCCAAAATCTAGCAAAAGTGTCAAATTACAGAGCAAGGTAGGAATATGAAGTACTCAAAGCACCTTAGTGTTAGAATTCAAGGAGGAGAGAAACCTGAATGCCAGCTATAGGCATTGACAAGTACAACCTTTTGAAAGTAGTTTCAAGAATTCTAATTAAACTTCAGGCAGGCTACAGAAGAGCAGTCATAGGTTTTACCAGAATAACTGACATAGTTCTGGACATCTTTTGTGTGGCTACAATATACTCTAAGGTTGCTATAATATTATTTAATATCCATCTTTTTCAAAGCACCTATTATGAGAATTCATGTTTATGCCATGAGTCTGACAACTGATACTTTCAAGAAAATAATTTTAATGTAATTTTAATTCTGTCTAGGCTTACCAAAAAAAGGAAAAAAGTATTGAAAAGCTCTAAATACTGCCAAATACAGGTATGGACTGTTACACTATAACATAAGTGAAGGAAATTAAAAGTCTGTGTAAGTAACTCATTAATTATGAAATATATATGTGTATAGATAGAGTTGTTATATAACACCCACACTGCAGATACCTGAATCAAGCCATATAACTTTAGATGTTTAGGAGGACAGTGCATACCAAGAAATCTTAAGTGAGCTGAGTCACTAGAGTATTTTCTGTTTCCAAACAATCAGATCTATCTAAATAAGCATCTTAAGGGAGTGGATATACCTAGGCCACAAAGTCTACAATGAAAGTCCTTATTCTGTAAGCAAGATCCAAATTGATGAGCCTCTCCTTTGATTCTGCCTGACATTTTTCCATTAAAAAACAGGGCATCTTTTTAAAGCTGTGTTTTAACTTATTTGACCTGTGATTTCAAAGTAAATTATTACTTCACTTAATTTCCAGTCATTAACAATGAATGTTTTTAATTTCTCTTTTTTGCCTCTTTAACTCCCTAGTCACTGAGCAAATCTGTGGGCGCTAGAAGTGTTTTGTTAATTCTCTATGTACACTTTCAATAGGGGGAAGAAATCAGTTTCCTCTTTTTTCTTTTCCTATTTTAAATTTCTACTGCATCAAAGCAAAATTTGTGCTTTTATAAAACAGGCTAGAATTTGACTGAAAGACATTCTTTTTAAAAAAGAAAAAAATTCTGTAAGAAATATTAAGCATAAGAAAGTTCACTTATTTTTAAAAAAGCTGTTTTGAAAATTCAAAAACTATTTTTGTTACAAGCGTCAGTGGGATTGTGGAAAATTATTGTATTTTCACAGTCTACCATACAATATTTAAGGAGAGATGAAATGTTATTGTTTATATCCATTTTACACTTCATTTAAATAACTTATTGTTTTGAGATCTCACAGAAAAATAAAATGTGATATTGACCCCAAAATTGTATTATCTTCTCATTTATCTAGTAAAGTCTAAGTTGCCATTTTCCCCTCAAATGAAATCCAAATATCCAATGCAATTTTTTTGAAATTCACTGAAAATTACCTCCCCTACTTCCTGAACTGAACACAGTAAAAGAGTGGCAGGAGGACAGAATGAAAAGGTTAGATTTCAGTACCTTTTTGTTTGCTTTATCATATTAGAATGAAGGCCATTATTATGCTGAAAACGACGAAACCCTTTTCAAAGAACTTGTCATCACTGAATAAATTGGGTCTCAGGCTGACTCGAAAATAAACCCTCTGCCTTTCTATCAATCCCACTCACAACATGTCTTTCAGTAGACTGGAAAAGATTTTGAATAATGTGCATTTTCACATGTTTTAGTTCAGATTAATATCCACAGTTGTCATTCTCCTGACAAGAACAATAGCTCCTTCTGGTGTCTATACTTGCCTCTTAGAAAAGAAAAAACATTGCCTTTCTCTTAGTCTCCACAGTATTTTTGCTGCATTGGAGGAATGCAAACAACAACGAGTATTATTTTCTCTTCTCTTATCATAGAGCTTGATTTGTCATTTTAGTGAAAGAAAAACTAAATTTCAGCCAAATTATCTATTTAAATGACAAGCTAGATATAGATAACTAAACTTTAAGGTAGCTAAGACATGTTCTAAATAGATGTAAAAAAAATAAGTTTACAGTACATGAAAAACAGTTGCTGTTGCATAATCAGATTTCAGATAACAACTGAAGTTTTGGAGGGAAATAAAATTTTATTGTTTGTCTCAATTAATATTCAGAATTGGACGCCCAAAACATGCACACAAATAACAAGGGATCAAAGTATATTAACGTGTTTTATTTACCATATCATATATGATGTTGTTTGTGCTATTTTTTGACATATTATGCATTCATCTACTTCCGTGAGCTTTAAGATACTTTAGATGAAATGAAAATACTACCAGAGTCTGAATGGGGTAAAGGAAAGAGCGGAATAGCCTTGCCCTGTCATTTGAGTAAGTATTGCTCATAAATAAGCTCCAGATATTTAAGATACCTTTAACCCACATTTATTCATAAGAGACTGTGTTCAAAATATAGTTATGTATGTTTTTTCGTTGACATTAGATTCCCTCAGATATCTTAAAATACACATTGAGCTTTAAGGCTCTTCTGGGCTTTCCATCTTCTTGACATTTTCATGCACTGATGGGAATTTTGGGCTTTCCTATGTCGGGGCTCACACGTTTAGATCTTTGGACCTGTTTCACCAAAAAAATATTTCAGATTCCTTTCTCTTTCAAATTACAGACTATAGTTCAGAGGGGAAAAGAAGTAATTCACTCTCTTACCCTATTCCAGTTTACCAGTGCTCTTAGACTTGCCAGTCAAAGTGCATGCGCTATGTTTCTGAAGAAGTATTCATACCTCACTGACTTGGACCATAACTAGATGGGTCTGCTCGGCCCACAGTATATCATGAACACATAAAATCTGTTCAAGATTCATAGACTCACAGAATAAATTACACTGGAAGAGGGCATCATCTAGTCCAATGTCCCACTCCGAGAAAGTCCAGTCAGAACATGGAGTTCAGGGTCTTGCTCAGGTGAGATTTGAATGCCTCCCTGGATGGAGATTGCACAAACCCTGTTGGAAACTTGCTCCAGTGTTTGACTATCCTCATAGTAAAAATATTTTTTTTTTTTTAAATCCTGAATCTAGTAGTAATTTACCATGTCCCAACTTCTGTCCACCGCCTCTAGTCCTGTCACTGTCCACCTCTGAATAAAGTCTGGCTTTCTCTTCTCTACACTCTCCTGTTTAGTAGCTGTAGACAGCAGCAAGGTCCTTCAGATTCTCTGAAGACTGCGCAAACCCAGAACTCCCAGCCTCTTACAGGTCATGTGCTCAGGTTCCCTCACCATCCTGTCTGCTGAACTCACTCTGCTATCTACAGTTAATGGAGTGAGAAAGGCCCCTTCCAGTGTGAATTCATGCTATTTTCCATTAAACATTTAGGCTATGGGGTTAACTCTTTCCAGAGATGCTTTTCTCTCTCCACCAATATCAGAGTGATCCTAGATACTGCCCTTAATTCTTTCAACTAAGTATTTGATCTGGAGGAATTCAGAACAAGAGGTATGCTCTGCAACCTTTACGGCTATGAGGAGACACTCAAGTGGAGGAGGGAAACTGAGGCATACCGGCACAAATAATCAAGTAAAATACTCTCCAAAATAACAGTGGAAGTATACAGGTATCCCTTGGATGAATACACGAGACACTTTAATACATCTTGATAAAGAGTTATATTTTAGTATCCCATTTTTACCTAGTCTTCTGCCAACTGATGTTTCTCTCCTCAATACATCAAGCGTTAATAAAGACCTAGATAACATGTTTTCCTAAAACAGCAGACCTTTTGACAGCAAGTGCATACTATATTTTTGTATCATACAATTTGCCTTGCAGCAGCTGTATTTGTCAAGTTAAATCAGAGTATACAGAACAGGATAATAGCAAACATCTTCTGGACAGCTTGTCTCTCTAGCCTATTTATTGAAAAGCTTATTTCACTTCACTGTTTTTTAAAACACATTTAACTGCTGCCCCATTGCTAACAAAATCATGACTTTGCATGTAACTAATTCTTGCAAAGTTAGAGTTATTTCTGAGTTCTCAAACTCCTTTGAGGGTAAATAGAGAAAAATCCAAAAAGAGTAGGTCTGTCAGAAATAGAATAGATTTTAAAATTATTTTTCCATTGTCAGTTATCCCCTAGCTTGGAAGAGCCTTGATTCAGGGGCCAGGTTTGACTAGCTTGCTTTCTGGAGTTGCAGTGAACTTTGCACAATTCCTTCCAATTCCTGTGAAGTTTTCCTTTCCATGTACTCTTAGGTCTAACTGTCCTTTCCCTGCTGAGCAATTTATAAATCTCTCCATGAGCTGGAGGCTCACGTCGCCTTACTTTGACCCTCTTCTCTGCATCACCTTGAAGTTTCTGCTTTTTTTCCCCAACAGGGAAAGAGCAATCTTCCTCCTTTCTCCTTAGGTGTCCATTTGACCTCGTTTTCCTTTTTTAACGAATGTAACAAAAGCTGAAAACAACAAAAAGCAAGGAGATGGCATTCATCACAGCCATGTTTCCCAAAATTTTTAACAACTTTTATATGGTGGGAAAATAGACAATTGTCTCCACTTCTTCTTCTATGCTGCCCAGAGAGTTCTGCCTTTCCTACACAGACATGATTATTAAGTTCTAAAATTCCTATTTTAAATGAATTGATTTAAAAAAGAAACAGACAAAATGAATTCAAGATATGCAATGGACTGGATCTATTTTGACAAAGACGACACATTCAAAACTAGGGAAACAATACATATCTAGTTGCACGTTCTGTGTACATGCAGCAGGAAATGCATTCCTCTTGGTCGTATGGAAAACTAAATGTGCCTACCTGAAGTCAGAGCCCACCCTTTTCCCATTTTCTGGAATTCCAGGATCAGGACACGTATCAGATGCAACTGCATCCCCACCCTGGGTCACTGCAAAGTAAAGGGAAAAAAAAAATAAATTTAGACATGCAGCTGTAAAGATGATAAAAAATCATGTTTTGCTTCTGTGGGAAAATATATGATTGCTCTCCCATGGTCAGCCATCTTTTCATGGAGATACAAGGATCTGTGACTTTTCTCAGACAGGGAAAACAGTATTTCATGAAGTCACCTTCTCAAATATTCACATCATACCATTGTAAAATTAAGATAGTATAAGAAAATAAAATCTCATTTAAGCTTCTGTCCATAATAAGACTTGAAATAGACAAAAGCCAAGAACCCAATTGCAATATAGAAATATTTTTATGAATGTAAAGATCATCTCAAAATAATACAGAAAACCTCACAAAGCAATGCATTTGTAACCAGCTGAATATGTGCTTATACAAACAAGGCTCAAAATCTCTTATTTCATGTAGGAATAGAAAGAGAAGGTATCTTATACTATTCCATTCCTTTTGTCCTCTGTTCTTTCTCCTCCCAGGCCGTCAGATATTTAAATAATGCCAGGTATATAAATACATAAACTTACAGTACTTTCAAAAGTCAAAACAATTTCAACATTCAATTTTCACTTTTTTCTTCTTCATTTGTAAAAAGATATATAACGAATATGTGGGATTAAAACTAATTAATAATAAAGAAAATACATCAAATAACAGAGCACAATACTGAATGTACAGAAAACCTGAATACACATGTGCTTTCTATCCTGCACATATGCAGAAATGTTTCCATGCAAAGTCACACCTCTCCTTTCTTTCTGTTTCCTCCACAAAAGAACAGAGCTAGCAGAAACTTGTGGATCACTTTTTTAATCTTAAAAGATTTTTTGGGAAACCCTTAAGGACAGGGCAGAATGTTTTTCCTGACTAAAAACGGTCAGTTGGAATATTTTAGCTGCGCAAAATAAATTACGCAAACCTGAGTGGATTACAGATGACAGCATTACAGCTGAAAGGTGGTGAGAGATTAGACGTAAGAAGTGGCTGGTTTTCCCACACAGGGATATGCTTTCACCTTGAACACAGTGGCAAAACGAGTGGTGCAAGCGGGATACATAAAATCAGATGGTAGGAGCTATAAATCTTTATGTCTGTTTTGGCAGCATCAGGAATAATTAATTTACACAGAAATCCAAAGTTTTACTAGAGAAAATTTAGAGAAATAAAAAACTGCATTACAGCACAAGACAAAACACTTGTAAGTACCAAAACGCTAGACCTGAGCATTGATTCTTCCTAAAATAGAGACACTGCAACAATGACAGTATACATCAACATTTCTCAACATTCTTTTTATTTCACCACACAGAAAATTTTTAAAATATAGGAAAGGGAAGGAATCACTTCTTTCTCTGCATCTTTTTAGCATTACTTATTGTATTGTATACCAATTTTTTCAGAAATCTTTCTTTAAACTAGGTGAACAAAGTTTATGATAATCTCAGAAATGCTTTTGCAGACACAATTAAAAATATGATGTTTTACTTAAAAATTTATTTCCTGATAAATAAAAAAACAAAGCATGAGTAAAAATCCAGTTCAGCTGGACAAAAGTATAGCACCTGGAATTCACCATCTTCAAAATACTGCAGACCAAGAGCCCAGTCCTGCTAATTGCACTAATACTACTTAGATTGATAGAGATTTTCATGTGTGTATAAAGGCTTTCAGAGCAAATTTATACTAGCTAGTAAATATGAATTTTCGTATGAGAATTTAATTTTGTAATTTCCTGGGAAATGTCATCATTGAAATGGGATGCATTAGGAGGAGTGTGGCCAGCAGGTCGAGGGAGGTTCTCCTTCCCCTCTACACTGCCCTAGGGAGGCCTCATCTGAAGTACTCTGTCCAGTTCTGGGCTCCCCAGTTCAAGAAAGATGAAGAGCTACGGGAGAGAGTCCAGCGAAGGGCTACAAGGATGGTGAGGGGACTGGAACATCTGTCCTACAAAGAAAGATTGAGGGAGCTGGGCTTGTTCAGCCTGAAGAAGAGAAGGCTGCAAGGGGACCTAATATATACTTACAAATATCTGAAGGGTGGGTGTCAGGAGGATGGGGCCAAGCTCTTTTCA
>Ga0065711_1002077_pt1 | contig 36702 bp, 28 predicted proteins | sample Hoacrofraction12_FD_59098 | JGI IMG/M metagenome (GOLD analysis project Ga0065711, IMG submission 59098) | Hoatzin crop microbial communities from Cojedes, Venezuela - Epithelial fraction 12 v2 (version 2) | ecosystem: Host-associated > Birds > Digestive system > Esophagus > Crop | place... | reverse complement strand
GCCCTCGGCCCCGCCGGTGAGCCCTCGGCCCCGCTGCTGCCTCGGCAGCCCCGCTGGCTCCCGTCGAGCCCGGGCCGCTGGCGTGACGAGGTTTTGGCCGTGGAGGGACGTGTCCTTGCCTGATGGACAGGAGAACAGAACCGAACCCTTCCAGATCTTTCCCCCCTGCTCCCCAGGTCGCCTGGAGTCTTGCAGTGGTGTTGCCCCCTTGGTGCCCACCGAAAGGGGTTGTTCCTGAGGGGAGAGCAGCAGATGGTGTAGTTTTATAGCGTGGAGGTGATGGCGTGCGCCTTGTGGTGGAGGCATGGCTCGTGGACCTCCTCCAGGTCAACCTTCTGCGCTGCTTTATACAGCGCAACACATCTGTGCTGGAAGAAGAGACGTTTAGTGTGTGGAGGTATATATTCCTGAAATAGCCATGTTTGAGAAGGATATTCCATGCCTCCCTTGTTTCACTTACCCATGACAGGCTTTTGGAGGTACTGAATTGTCTTCATCCATTTTTTTTCACTGTCAGCCTTGTTTTATTAGAATTATTCAATCTTAAGAAGAGCTTTAGGAGTGAGTAGCGTAGGGCATACAGGAGAAAACGACCATAATTGTGGATGAAGGAGCGTTTTCGTGAAATATGGACCAGGCATTTGAATGACTGCTCTGCAGAGCATGGAGAACGTTGGTTAGCATTGGTAGCAGGACTTCATGTGTGTGCTAAGAAACTCAGTAAGGCTACTGGCAATACCAGGAGAATGTTGATTCATATGATACTTGCCTGTGCAATGTATTTATGTTTAAAGTGAGCTTGAAAAAATCTAGGTAAACACTTTGCTATCAGAAGTGTCTCGCTGTCTCATATGCTTCTATTACCCTGTAGAAACCTGGGCAGAATAATTCAGGAGGCAGTCCATGTCATTAGGTCACTGCTAGAATTCAGAGTGCCAAGGTGAAAGTGAGCTCGTAGCTGGAGACACACATGCCGTACTGCAGAACAGCTGCAGAATCTTTCAGCTGCTTAGGGCTTTCGTTTACTTCCACCATTTTAAGGGTGCTTTGGTGCATTAAATATCAGATTGTTCTTCTAGTTCGCTGCTTCTTTCTTATTTTTGACCTCCGGTAGAGATTTAATTAATATCTTCCTTTAGGTTACTCTTAACTCAGCTTGATTCCTTGCCAATCACCGTTTACATTTCAGGGCTGATTTAGGAAACGTAGCAGAGTGGAACGATCCTAACTATTTCTGACTTCTGCCTGCTGTCCTGCGTGCTGATTTTTGACTGACAATCTCAAGGCTGAGTGGGCTGAATGGTCTATGATTGTGCTGGTGGTCTCCGATTTGTTTAGCTGCTGGCAGCTGACATCTGTGCTGAAGAGTAGTGTGTGCCAAAGGAAGAACTAGGAATAAGTCAGTTTTGTTGAGTGAAATTAATCTGTCGTTGAGATCTGACTGGAATTACATGGTTGGTGGCTTTATCCATTTTTGTTCATACCTGCATAAAAATGGAGCTGTTACTTTTTCATGAAATGGGAGTAATGTCTGTGGTAACAGTTTTCTTCACCCCTGATCTTTGTATCTTCACAGGAGTGACATAGCCCATATCCGCTCTTATAGCTTGCGTATTCAGTAGTTACAACTTCAAGTATGGCTCTGACCACGTTTTGAAATTTAAATGGAACTGAGGGAAGTGACTGGTACCTCTTACAAGCTCTGTGTTTCTATTAGATGTTGTACCATTTGCATCTGTTTTCAAATCTCCCTGACAAATTGTTGTTTTGCTAACTGGTAGAAGAAAGATCTACAAGTTCTGCGGGCAGACATGTTAGGAAGAAAGAATGTGACATTAACTGTACCTAAGAAGCTTGCTGCTGTAGTATGATAAACTGGGAAGAATGTTCCTCTCCTTGCCCTCTCTCCCAGCTCTTTGCAAAGCACTTTAAATGAGGGTGGTTAACCCTTTAGTAGTGAGTGTCCACCCCTCAGGTAAGCATGCAGAAGTTTGGTAGTAGAGGGTGGGATTTACAGGGAAAAAGATAGGTGGAATAATCATTTCTGTCAGAATGGGCACAGGCATAAACTCCAAAGTGCCACGGTGAAATCTTAGTTCTGACTGTTAACAACATGTTGAAATCTTACCAAATTCTGCAAAATGACATAATGCATACATAGTGGTTTTAGTACCATTACCTCTTAAAGAGAATTATGTATGCAGACAATATATTAACTCTGTCGGTGCTGTCCCAGTTGCTCTGAGCTTTTGCGGTGCTTAATGCACTTTCAAAATGGTGCTGATAGTATTTATGCTCCTACAGTTGCTTAGTAGCCCTAGTCATAGACAGGATATTGACACGGGAGGAAATCGGTGTTGTAATCAGCTTTGAATCTGTGAAATGGGAATGGCGAGGGAGTATAGGTAGATAGGAAATAAGGGTAATGTATAGGGGATTCAGCGTCCTGCTAGCCTAACCATCGCCAATTCGCTGAAAATGGCTAGTGGGGAGAGAAGAGTGTGTGGTTTTGAGGTTTTGGGAGTTTTGAAGGTTTAAAGGAGGATTGTCTAATGGTTTTGGTGATACTGCCTTGGGAGAGTACTTTCCATGTATCTGGGCACCACGGAGAATGTCAACAAGTGCTTGCTTGGAAAATTCAGTAAATGGGTGGTGGCAGCTGGTGTTACAAGCTAGGTGTCAGATCGGCTAGTGGATGAGAGTGAAAAGGCTGCAGAAGTCTTGAAAGAGGAGACAAGGGAATTTGGTGTGATAAAGGAGGAGATTTCACTGCTGGGATGATACGGTTAAAGTCAGCAACTAGGAAAGGGATCCAGTCAGCAGCTTTCAAAACAGGTGTTGAGTTAAAAATCTCATGTTAAAACGTGATGCCAGAGAAGAGCATGCAGTAATAGTGTTTATTCAGTAGGAGCCTTTTTTCTTTCTTTTTTTTTTTTTTTAAAGACCAGTATTCATTTTTAAATTGGGTGATAAAAAATGTAGCTCTTCCTATCGCTTACAAATTTAAGAATTCTGTAAGCGTATATTTCCTTTTTTGGAGGGAGAAGGGGAAGAGGAAAAAACAGTGAGGAAATAATTCAATGGGGTTTATATACAGAAAAAGTTTATACAGAATTTTTAAGGTATCTATTACTTCTTGAATTAGAGATAAAATAATCTTTACATGTAGTAGGTAACGTAAGATTTGATCTATGACTTAAAATGACAATGTATTTTTTAAAACACTATTTGGCAGCTCAGTACTTTTGTTTGTTTTTAGCAATTGTTCAACTAGTCACACTAAACCACAAAAAAATTGGATTTTTACCTTCTGACCAAAAAAATTATTTCTCTAATAACAACAACAAAGCGAGAGACACCTCAGAGTTAAATCTGAATTTTTCTTCCTCTTTGTTAATATCCTGCCCTTTATATTCTTGTAGCTTTCCAAATACTTCTAAAGTGAAACCAAAACTAATACTTTCTTTTCACAGTATTGCTATTCCCTTGCAATTTCAGCAACTTCAGCATTAAGATTATATTATTTTTGATCTAATTGTAAGCGGCATTTGTTCTTTTTATTCTGAAAGTGAGCTTTGATTCCCTTTGCTAGCGCTGCAGCTGATGGAGTTCAGCATTCCCAAGATTCAGCCCTTACTGTTCTTCTCACCGTGTTCAAAATTACGGGGAATCTGCTCCCCTTGTTAAGAAGCTCATAAGCGGCCATTGGAAGGACAAGATAAATGTTGCCAGTTAAGAAAGCAAATTGAACTGAGCCTTTTCTAGTGTAACACTGATTGAAGGCCAATGACAGTATGAACACTTAACTAGCAGTTTTAATTGTTTTGTCAGCTCCATTATTCATGGCATAACTTTGAGGCAGTAGGCTTTTTTTCCAACCACTGCGTTTGCGGGTTCATTGAACCTACCCCAGTTTGGCTTGGTGAACGGCCGCAGCTTTCTACAACTGAGAGACAGCGGTTACGGTTGCCAAGAGCTCCAGAGAAGTCAGTGATTAGCAGACTCTTACGTTCCTAGGGAACCGGGGCTCAGGGGGCAAGCGGTACGAGTGGTATCATGATTGGTCCAGGAACTGGGGTGATATTATCAGTTACAGAAGCTGTGAGGTGAACGGATTGGTGTGGGGATGGCCATCAGCAACACGTCCACTGCCATGAGTGTAGCTCTGCAATCAGTCGTGGAGTGGCTTCTCTCCTGGAGAGAGCGTCGTGCCTAGGCCTGAGCTTTGTTGAAGAGCGCTCTAGCCATAAAGCTCAGTTTGCACCGTGAGGCTGAAATGCATCTGCAATTCATTGGCTCTTTTTCTGATGAGGTTTGCTTTTTTTCTTTATTAATAGACTTGAATCTTCTGTCTAATAAATAAACATGAGTCATCTGAAGTTTTTTGCGGCAACACTGAAGTGGCATGGGATTAAACTTCTGGCAAAGCAAGATATAGCCAGAAGGGTATTTTCACATGGCCAACGGTATGCTTCATCAGGAACCTCAGAGCCATTCCCGAGTGGGAGTAATTCAAATTATGTGGAGGAAATGTATTACGCATGGCTTGAAAACCCTAAAAGCGTACATAAGGTAAGTCTAAAACTTGACTGTAAATGATAATATTAGGTTAAGAGTGGAATCGATTTTTTTCTTTTTTTAACTAGTTTTATAAAAAGTCCAGAAAAAGGTCGTGTATGAAATGAAAAATGTGAAACTAATTTGCCCCATATTGATTGTTGTGAGATGTGATATTGCTTCAGAAAAAGTACAGCAGAGCCACAGGCATGGTGAGCTGAGCGGAAAGAATGAGAAGTCCAGACCAGAAATAGTAAGCTGCTCAGAAACTTTCAGCATTCCTCCATGGAAACGCAGTTCAAACAGTTTGTTAAGTAGTTAGTTACATTTGGAAGAAGACCCAAGAAATAAAATACTTTAAATTTGGGGGTTTATTGTAATAAGGTTCTGTCAGAGGATACGTTGTATTTAGATAGTATATGTTGATGCTGGTACTTCTAAACCGTCTGAAGATGATGAATGTTCAGTTCCCTTTAGGTAGCTGTGAAAGTTGCAACCTTAAAACTGGATCTGAAATTGTCAGAAAAGCCTTCTTTAAGTATCTTCAAAAGTATTCTATTCTGTGTCTTTTCCTCTCCTCTCTCTCCAGGCGACTTATATTTGTTTCATTTTATTAACTTTAAATCTGTTGCCCAAATCCTTTCTTGTGGGCAAAATACATAGACATTTTTTAACAAGGTTTCTGCTGACAAGGAAGGCTTTCTTATGGTGATACATGTGTAGTAACTTAAGAAGCTGATGAGAAGTCTGATAAATTCGAAGACAGACAAGTCATTTTCTGGAGAAGTAATATGGATTGTGCCCAAAATGTTTACCAGATTGCTTGTGTGTTCCCTTATTCTTGAGGCACATAGATCAGAATGTCACTTAGAAGTTGTTGCTCTAAGTCTGGTAATCTGTCTGGAGTGTGAGGAAGTGGCGCGTGTTGAGGGGGGAAAAAAAAAGAAGACTGAAAAAAGCAGGTTTGTAGCTGGTTGTTTTTTTGGATGTTGCCTATGATTTTAGCCTTTTTGACAACTCTGAAGACTGGACGTTACTCACACAGCAGATAGATCCCAGGTCTTTTGGGTAACACCCCAACTTGGTGCGGCAGAGGCTGTCTCCACGTGTGGCTCCTTTCACCCTGTCTGCCTTCGGTTCTTCCTTGTGTGACTGCCAGCAGGCGTGCCAGCCAGCGTGGAGTGGGGCCGTGTGCTGTGTGGGTGCCTCCAGTTGATTTCTGAGGGGCCGTTGTGATCTGTTGGTGCTGTAGATCAACGTTAACCCTTTACGTTGAGGACACTGAAGGAGCAACGTCATGCAGAAGGAGCGTGTGTGGTGACGCTTTGTTTTCACGTGTTTTATTTAGGTTACAACGATTCGTGGCAACCTTCTTTCCTTTAAGAAGAATTCAATTTCTTGTTACAGTGGAGAGAGTTTTGCTGCTGTGAAGCCTTGTGGCCTTCTGGTGAGGCCTAAACCTCGGTTGATGAAGCCAGCGTGGCGGAGGCGGTGGGAATATGGGAGCTGGCCGGGGTGCTGAACGGCTGTGCCGGGCTTCTGCGGCAGTGCAAAGACCAAAGGCTCCTCCTGATTAATTTAGACATGCTCGTTGTTGTGCTGATAACCTGGGGGTAGACGGCGATGCTGAAGAACCTGCCGAAAGGCTATCCAGTTCAGCTGGCAGTTCAGGCGCAGCTGGGTGATGAGCCCTGGTGGGATGATGTGGTTTGTAGGTTGAACGGCGACCAATAAGTTAGCAGAACTGCATTGACAGAGGAATGTAAATGTACTGGTGCAGTGGGGTGTGGCCTAGGGAGTCGATCCCAGGTAACTCAAGATGCATTTTAAAAATGTGTGAATTGTTTTCCAGGTTAACTATATATAATATACTTAGAACAGTAATGAACTGAAGTAAATTCACTGTGTGCCTGGTTTATGAGGCTTGAAAGAATATGATTGATGGACATCACAGATTACTTTACAGCTATTCTTGCCTAAATAATTAGTTTTTTCACAGCCTAGAAAGAAGAGGGGGAGGAGAATGATGCTGATTAATTTTACTTTGTTTCATCAACAAAATTGATTTTTGATTTCTTGAAAACCAACTCATTTCATCAGCTGAAAGCTGTGAATACCTACCCAAGAGTGTTGTTGACAGAAAGTGTTCATTTTGGGCTTTAATAAAACAGGTTAAAAACATTGAGAGTTGAACTTAGCTTGTTTTCATAAAAATACAGAAAAAGTCGTGCTGTAGTTGTGTGACTGTTAGCAAGTTGTGAATTTGCCTTTCTGCCATGCAAAGTGATGCAAGTGTTGGAAAATAATGCGAAGAGACATCAGCAGCTTATGTGATGTTGATTATCGTACTGTTGATAATTTGGCTCTCTCTGCAGGCCACTCATATTTCATTGTTTTATCCAGTATGTCTGGCATGGTTTAGAGAGCCGATTTCTGCTAAGGGTGTAGACATTACATACTCTCTCCTCTTTTTCCTCTTTATTATTTCTTATTTTTCCTCTGTATTTCTTATTTTTTCTCATGTTTCTTCTTCTTGGATATCTCCTTCTTATCAGAGGGGATGTGCTTACTTTTACTTGATGAGATGAAAAAGCTTTAATTTTCCTGGGCTTTAAAATTCATGCACTATTTTTACTTAAACACTCCAATTAATCAAGGCTCTGCAAATTATTTCCCTCTCAGAAGATTTGACTGGACAGGTCTTCCCATGTATGCTTATTTAAAAGTGTTTGAAATATGGCTGTCACATTCCAATGAGCATATTCAGTGTTACTAGCCTTTTTTCTGAGAATGTCTCCTTTTTATGTATACCATGGTTATATATCAAGGAATATGCATTTATATCCATAGGAGCTCTTATTCTTTGTGCAAATCCATTCCTGATGATTTCCTATTTTTCTTTTTCTTCTGAATTTTCTGTCCTTGGAGTAGCCAAGACAACAATCAGAATAAAATGACGTGGCCTCTGAAAAAGGCATCATTATTTCTCCCTGAAGCGTGGTGTCAGGGCCATAGATCATAAGGGAGAAGCTTGACAAGGCTCAGTTATTACTATCACAAGATTAATTACAAAACTGCATGGTTGGATATTGAGTACATAATGCCTGCCATGTTATTCTGTATGCAGCCGCTCTACTGTGAGTGTGTAATCACTTCCTTGTTTTATGTACTTGGAAAAAAAGTGTGGGGGTTTTGTTTTGTTTTGACTTCATCTTTTTTTTCTTTTTTTTTTTTTAATGACGTAGAGATGCTCAGTATGTGTCATTTGACGCTTTACTGTCCTCACTGCAGTTGATAAATATTGTGATGTCACTAGGAAAAAATCAAACCAATGTCACTAGAAAAAAAACAAACCATGAAGATAACTAATATGTTACTTGTTATTCTAAGTGCAACACTGTTTATTATATGAGAGTAGAATATTGCCACTGAATCACTTGCATTGTATGGTATTACTGGAGAAAATAATGGCTAACTACAATATAGATTTGCTGACAGGAGAAATAAAAAAAGGAATGTATCATGTATCACTGTAGTAATTCATTTTTCCAGATATATTTTTCCATCATAATTCTTCTCTACCATTTTCTTGAAGAACTTTACTAATTTAGTTGAGAACCTGCAGGTTTGCTGTGAGACCAGGCTGGTGTTCTGTCTGTTCAGTCACATGGCAAACGCTGTTGCCAAAGACTGACATTGATACACAGGACTTGAAGACTATAATCTGGTATCAATCTTTGAAAGACACTACAGAAATTTGTAAAGGCTTTGATGGATGTGTATCTAGAAAAAACTAATTTTCTGTAGCCAAATGATGTATTTTCCCTCCCCTCTGATTAAATGTCGAGCTTGCCCAACAAATCAATGAAGTTCAAAAATGCGATAGGAAAGAAATAGTGTGGGTTCCTTCTGTCCCAGCTGGCTGTATCTTCAGATGTAAACATTTTGAAGGTATTTCTTTGTGACTTTGCATGAAGAAGGAGTCCTATGTTTATTCTTCTTAAATGGGTAGAGTGTTGGGCAAGTCTATTTGGATTTTGTTAGCAACTGTCTCAGCAGAGCGCTTGTCTAAAAACATGTTCAGTTGTTTGTGGGACTGTGCTGTGATAACTTTTACATCTAAATGAAAAGCTTTTGACTCAACAGAGGAATAGTTGTATTATCATCACTGTATGTGTATCCTGGTGTTGGGAAAAGTGAGGAAGGAACCTTAACACAAGCAAAGCATATTCTTTATTAAAACTTTGAATGAATACCAAGTGTTGTATTTGTCATGGATCCAAATGTGTGTTTGGAATTTCCTAATCTAATGAAAGTTAGTCACAGTGTATTGCCAGAATAGTGCCTCCAGTCTAAGTAGCCTTGGCTGTAACACGAAGGGATCGTATCTGTTTTTCACTGTCTGGGATCTGCAAACTCCCAGACTAGGTGCTGTATGGGCATGGAATAACAGTACTGAGCTTATTATGGAGTAAGAAGGTGTATAGAGAGCATACCAAAGGAAGTGCAGTTGCACTGACAGACTCTTGTAGCTTGTTCATAGGATGTTGTGTAAATTCAGACTTCCAATCTCAGCGCAGCTGGCGAGGTGTCAAGGTAAGAAGAACGTAGGAAATGGGCATGATTGAGAGAAGGGAGGAGGAATGAATTCTTCATCAGTGTGTCTGGAACTGACCACCAGGCATGATCTCTCTGCCTTTATTCATCATGGCGTATAGAAGTTAGGCTATGTTTAGACCAAGTCAGTGTAAGAGCAGGGTGATAAATGAAGTCAGTTTATTGTATTTGTATCAATGCAGCTTTGTATTAATGAAGAAGTAAGAGAGGTGCATTAAGAAGTAAGAGAGGTGCCCAGTGTTTCTCGGGCATCATGCTGATGAGGAGGTTCCTGCCAACAGGCTCAATGAGTCCCCCCACTTCCATAACTTGAACTTGGAAGGTTGAGTGATGTTTAGCTCTTGTATGCTGCCCCTCTCATAGTGTTTCTGAACACCTTAAAGCTTGCAGAAATTTCAATGTGAAGACTTTCTGTTAATGAAAACAGAATTTTGTAAATACTCTGCTGTTGTGCAGTGTTGGTATTATGTTATTTTGATTCTTTTGTGTATTCTGTAATGAATTGATTAAGTAATGTTCTTTGAAAATCAAATCTTTGGGCTACTTTTTGTCTCTTCTGGCACTGGTTCCTTGTAATGCATTAGTTCCCAGCTCACAGCCAGGGTAAATAACATACAGTGTACAAAATGAAATTTATCTTTTATGGTTCTTCTATTTCAGTCACAAAGATTTTAAAGCTTTGAAATAGCTTCCTTTCTTTCCTAAGTTAGCCAGACTGGGGAAGGTGTTTTACGACCTTTCATTACCTTTTATGGAAACTGTAAGCTAAGCACAAGTATTGATTAGTGCAGGCTTTCTTCTTTGTTGGATATAAGAATCTCAGATGTTTTATCCCATTCTGCTGCTGTCTGTTGGCATCCATATATCTAATACCATTCTAACCTGGGACAGTGACCACCTCATCAGAATGGAAATAGTTCAGGAAAACCAGATTTGGGCATACGTGGAGGAAGTGGTTTGTGTAAAAGAGCAGATGGAAATAAAGGGATATTTCATTTGTTGTGATTCAGTTTCTGAAATATGTACTCTTTGAAAGTTATGACTTGCACCTGAAACTGGGTCCATAATTTCTTTCATAGGAAAGTAACCTAAGCTAGGGAGGAAAGGATCTTGGACCAGAAACCTCACTCAGAAAAGCTGTCATTGCTTTTAAACAGTTTCTTCAAGAAAGGCCCTTAAGGATTGATTCTGATTTAGCATAATCAGTTAGTGTCTTGAAGTGTCATAAATTCTTTAAGTATCATTAAAGGAATGGATTAATGTCATTTATTAAGGTTTTCAGTTTTATAGGCTTGATAACACTTTACCAGCAGCATTATATCATGCCCATTACTGTTTGCCTGAATAAACATCACAGTTAAAAAGAGCTGTATGAATGAATAATGTGCAAAGATGCTTTGCACTCATATGTGCTGGAGAGTTTTCTACTGAACAAGCTCGGTGTAAGAAATGAAATGAAATGGGCTCTGTGTAAATGAAATACGCAGTTGCTACCAAGATGTGGACATACTAGTGTTCTCTTTTTGCTGGCTATTAGTGGTACTTAATACTGTCCTATAGTGAGGCAGAGCATTTTCAGCTTGAAGGAGCTGCTTATGGTTGAGACTTTTGTTTGAGGTAATAAATTTTCCTTTTTGTTTCCTTCTCTGTACACGTCTAGTCCTGGGATTTGTTTTTCCGAAATGCTAATACTGGCCAAGCATATGATCCCCATCTACCAGATCAGCTGGAAAGAAAGGCATCATTTCTTGAAAGCCACGGCCTTGCCCAGACACCGGGTAAAGCTGAAAAGCTTGTTGAAGATCACCTTGCTGTGCAGTCTTTGATAAGAGCATACCAAGTAAGTGTACTTTGGGGTAGGTGTGGGAGGGCTCTCCTTTGCAAACAGCCTTGTTCTTCCTTTTTATGTCTGTCTTTGTCTTCTGGTCGTAACTCTTGCCTGTGGTCTTGCTTCTGGTCCAAAATGTCTTGAACTAGACAGTCTTCCCTGCAGTGTCTGAACACTGAGGTCCTGGATTCAGACTGGGATGCTCCTCTGGCTTAGCTGACTCAGGGTTCTGATTGCCTGCAGCCCTGATGCTGGTTGTCTGACTTAACCTGGAAGCTCTTTATGGAGATAGTTGTGACAGGGAACATGAATCTACTGGGTTTTGCCTGTTTACCAGGAGCAGGAGCCACACATGTCAAAGCTTAGCCTTTCCTATTCTTTTGGCTCACCGTACTGTATTAAGATTTTGTTTGTGTGTGTGTGTCTGATTCAGTAAGTTAACTTAATTTTCCATTTTGATCTAGTGTCTGAAACAGTTTTGCTTCATGTGAAGGGTGTTGTCCTGGATATACTGGTACTAATGAATCTCCTGAGGTGTGCATTGAAATAAGAACTTTTCCCTCTCTTCGACAGCAAACTTCGTCATGTTCCAAGCCTGTCTTGACCTCTGGGAAAGTTTGTATTACAGTTCCAAATAGGTAAAAGGAGAGAGGAGAAACTGAATTAACGAGAAATTGAATTTTGGGAGGCTGATGGTTCTGAGTTGGGGTCAGCTTTGATGAATTCTGTTGATGAACAGCTCTCTAACATTTTTTTAACCCTTTTATTAAATTAAGAAATTAAGTTTAATTTCTTTTTTTCCTCTAAAAGAAGAAGGATTTTGGAAATAGCACAGTGGTTTTGGTTAGATGTTTTCTAAATGTAAAACAAGTTTAAATATTTTTATTTAGACTTGTATTTAATATCTTGATTTCAATAAAAGGCTTAAAACTGGTGTGAAATAAAAGAAACCCTTTAATCGTAGATCTGCGTTAGAACAAAATATTGCAGTTTGATTTTTAGTTTTTTTCCAAGTAAGTATGTAACTTCCCAAGAAGTTGGCTACAGTTTGACTTGAGCAGATCTGTTCTGCCCCACACTAGGAATTTTAACTCCTATTTGCTATCATCAGAGGAGTAGAAGTGGAACTTTTTTAAAAACCTTTTTTTTTCTGTACCCATCACATTGTCACCGTTGATTCAGATATGAACCATGTTAATCCAACTGTTGGAGAGGTGTTGTAAAAGAGTAGAAAGGTTTGTGAATATAAAGAATATACAAAATTTGCTTAGAAATAGCTATGTGGAGAACAACCACTTCAACCCATTCACTTTTGCTTGTCGTGAAAATTTGTTGAAGAATTAGAGAAAATTGGAGAATGTTAGACTGCTTTGACACCATTTACTTGAAAATAGTTCGGGGATTGCCATTGTGTTTCCTGTATTTGAAAGAACGTGCCATCCAACTCAAGGAACAGAAATGTCCGTGTAAATAGCAGGCATCCACATGTGTGCCACAAACAGTAAAAGACGTACATAAGGCAGCTGTCTGTTTTTAAAAGGTATTTAATACCCTCTAAATTCAGTGTCGAATGGATACGATCAATTTGTGACCTTCCTTTGCCTGATAGTGAAATTAAATGGGGATGCATACAGAATTTTCATTTCTCAAACCTGTCAGTGTTTTATGGTTTTTGTGGTAAACTGCCTTGTGGTCTGTTGAGCTGGTCTTCTGAAAAGGCAGTTAATCTATTGTTTGTTCTAATGCAGAGCACCGGAGGCACTGAAAGAAGGATTTCTAGTGAAATGTGTGTGCTTAACAGAAAAGAGCTTAGATAAATTAATTTCTTGAGCCTTCTTTTGTAATGTAGAACTTCTTTTTTTGCATCTGTGTATAGAAAATATGATTTTAAAGCCTAGTTTCAGGTAGTCTGTACTTGCATATAGTTAAATTTACGGTAATTGATGGAAACTTTGCCTGTATGTATTTTCACGAGGTCGATCTCTGATTTTTGCAGTTGTTACTGTTTTCTGTATTCAGCAAAAGAAGTGGAAGTTATTAAAAAAGAACTTGATATTCAGGAAAGTACTGTCTTTAACTAAAGACCAGACTTCTCCTGAAGTGTAATATGGCACAGCGCTTTACTGATTTGCTCTTCTGGGTTTTGGTGTTCTTGCTGATCCTCTTCCTACTAATACTGCAGAGCAGATGTAGCTTAGGGCGTTGAATTCTTTCCTGTTGATGATGCTCGAGACAGAATTGTTTGCTTAGTTCCAGTCAGATAGACTTTGTGCTGCTGTAAACAGTGAGGTGGCACAGATGTTGCTGTGGGCATCATTTGGCCCGTCAGAGTTTTATTACTGGTGATTCATGAGATGCAAAAAATCTCAGAGGCCAGGCTGAATTTACAAGGCTGGTGGTTCTAAAAAAGATGCTGTGTTTCTGTTTGCTAATGAGTGGAAAGCATTTTGTTATGAACTCTCCTTCAAATATAGAACACTTGAATAGTGTTTTTGCGAGTCACTTCTTCATGAACCACACTTTAATCAGACTCTATTACTGTGTGATGCAACTCATTATTAATATTCCAGTTTGTTAATATTTTGTTTTCAGAGACAATTAGGATACTGGTAGTGTGAATGAAATTCTACCCAAGTGATCTGAATTTGTCTTTAAAAAGATAAATATTAAGGAGAAAATGTTCATATATTCATGTATTAAAAGCTTTTAATGAGCTAATTCTGTGTACGAGAATCACGCACAAGAGATATTACATTAAAAAATTGGGTTTTATTTTTGGTTCCATTGAATCAATTAGTTATTTATACCAGTGTTATATCTAAATATAAGGTACTAGTTTATAACAGCATACACTGGCATGCATAACATGGCATGCATAACATGGATACATTAACACCAGTCATATTGATACCTGAAGGCTGGCTAAATTCCCCATTGAATTTGTATTCTTTGGTGTCTTGAATGTCAGTTTTATCATGATGAAATTCCTGAAATTTCATTAATGAAAATAAATGCTATCTCATGTGGAGCAGAGCTCGTGAAGAGTCATCCCTTCACTTCCAATATAAACTTCTTTAGCACCAATCTATGTTTTAGATCAGCAATGCTGTATTTTAGTATTCTGCAGGTGCAGAAAGGGGGATTCAGGCAAAAATACAAACTGACTGAATTAGCAAATTATAGGATCTATAGCCTAGTTGTAGCTTCTTGATTTTACCCAGAGATTTAGAGTACAATCTTTAGTAGCTTTCTTTACTTAGAGTTCAGTGTAATTCCAGTTTAAATTGTATGTCAGACAAAATAAAGGTTATAGTAGAGGTAGTATACATGTCCAGAGATGTAATGCTCATTTTCTGTTCTTACAAGAAAACTTGGGAAATACGACCCTCTTGTGACATTAGTGGTGTTTGCTTATTTGACATCATGGCTGACGTACATACTATGGAAGAGATCAGTGACTTTTTCCCTTTGTCTGACTTTTGTTAGTCTGATTTCATTTTTTTCTCACTTTCCTCCTTTTTCAGATCCGCGGCCATCATGTGGCTCAGCTGGATCCCCTTGGAATTCTGGATGCAGACTTGGATTCATTTGTTCCATCTGACTTAATCACTACAATCGATAAACTCGGTGCGTACACTGTATGCCTTGTTGTTTGCAATGGTCATTTGTCTCTTTTGTCTCATTGGGCTGAGGTGATTTGGTAAGACATTTTAGGAAAGCTTCTGCCCATTCTGCTTGCTCGTATCATGAAATAGTTTCTCTGAGCATCTGTGAGGAGGCTCAGATATCAGGACGATGGAATTTCTACTCTGAGATTACAGGTGACTTACTGGTGAATTCACCTTCTGATGAATGGTGATTATAAACACTTTATAAAACCCCCAAATCTTATGGTTTTGAACACCAGAAATGAATACAGATCAATACATTAGGCCAAGATTCTGGTAATCTAAATTACTTTTGTCTTGTTGTGCTTAATACTTGTTTTGACTGGGCACATCTGAAGGCTAGTCAACAGGAAAAACAAGCAATAAAAAAAATGCGGATAGAGGGACCTAGGGTAATTTTCATACCAAGTTTGGATTCTAGTGTCTGATACTTACTCCTTCTGTATAACTTGAAGAAGTCTGTTTCAAGTTATCAGCAGAAAACACGGAAAGTGCAGAATTCTTTACTTGTGTATATAATCCAATGGTGATCGTTTTAGTTCACTGCTGGAAGAGTGTGGTACGTTAGGGTTTGCTTTTGCAGAGGTTGTTCTGGTTGCTAAGAGGGCATGTCTTTGAGAAATTGCACTGATCAATTTCTTAACCCCTCTCTGCTTGAATAAAAAAAAAATTGGATTGATTTTTCTCTACTCCTCAATCTACCTGGTATGTTTAAAGGTGGTTTTCTACTTGATAAAGACACTGAATCAATTTGTCTTTGATATGTAGGGAAGGTTTCTGGACCAGACATAAAACATAGCGCAAACAGTAGATAAAACACTGTGCTTATTTTTACTGCAAGTACATCTACTGGCTCTTTGCTGCTGTATTTTTTATTTCTGGTGTTTAGGAGAGCAGCAGTGCTGACCATTGATCGTATAAAGGCAGTGGAGTGCTTAAGACTGTGAATAGAGAGATGCTTACACAAATTAGCAGTTGTCTTTGAAGTTTGTCAGCTTTGATTAAAGGAAAGTATCTACTAGAAAAAACACTAGACATTTACTGAGAAATATAATTTGTCTGGACTGTGGGTGATTGCTGACACGTCAGTATAAATTTCTTTAAACTCTGCAGATAGTTTAGTTCTGAGTGTTGTGACTGGTCAGAAGGTGCCATACCGAAGCCCTCATGAGCATAGGGACAATATGCTAGACCTCTGAATGCGATGGGGGGATGTCTCTGAGAGTGAAGCTGGGGTGATATTTCAGTTTGTGAGGGGAAACAAAATTTCTAACCTAATCTTGGCACAGCGAAAATGAGAAAAATCTCAAATGTTGCTTATCTCCTTGAATATTCCAGGCAGGAAACTTATGAAAGGTCTCTGGTAGTCCAGAAAGTATTTTAGTGTTTGATTTTTCTGTGCATTTTCTTTGTCCCATCTTCTGGGTTCTTTTTTGAGAAACCTTCCGGTAGGAAGTTTCTTCTGGGAGTTGCTTCCAGAAATGCAGCTATTTACAGGCGTACCTACTGCACGATCCAGTTACAGAATTGCTTTCAGGAACGCTTGGATTTCAGTAAGGTTGTGTCTCTTTAAAAATGAGGTGATGCTTCAGTAAATAAGCAGTGCTGCAGTACAAAGCACAGATGTTCTGTGTGTGCCCAGATCACTCCTGTACATGTTCTGGTTTTTGCATGACAGAACATGAAGAGCCTGTGAAGTCTGAGAGAAAGTCAGCAAAGGGTGGGGAAGGATGTTAGTACTGCTTTTTTTCAGATGACACTAAAGCCCCTATCATCCCCTGTGTCCCTCCCACCTCCTCCTTTTTTTTTTTTAATTTTAAACATTTTAGAAAGCCAGAATTAATTTGGTGCTGGAAAAGCCAATTACATAACCGAAAAGGAGAAATAGTGGTACAAATCCATGTTTTTTTAGTCGCTTCAGTTTTGAAATTTTAATGTATTATTTAAATTATTATTAAAAGCAAAATTAATATTAATATTTTATTTTTAAATATATTATGTTTAAAACTCAAAATGTGTTACTGCTTACAGTGCTGTATAGTAAAAGTGGTGGCAACACAGTCCTATGGCCTGACTTCAACTCTAAATGCTAACTTCCATTATTATTTCATCTTTAAATTGCTTCTTCGCCTTTCTCTTGAGAAAATCCATTTAATGGGAAATACAGAGCACTGTTCTATATTGATTTAAGAGTTATGTGCCGGCTGTCGTGTCAGTGTTAAAGTGGATGACTGCAGCTTATCCAAAACCAAGACAGAGTTCAAAATTAAAACCAGAGAAGCTATTTTTAGTTTTGAAAATATTTTTACATGTGCACACACACATATATAATTTCTGTGTATATGTAAGTTTCTTTAACTGCATGTAATGTGTATTATAAGTTTTATTCATTCTCTTCTTACAATTGTGACAAGCTATTTTTCCTTTCTTCATTTAACAGGTCTAGGTTAAACTTAATCATGCAAAGCCTTTAACCTGCATTGATACCAGTCTTTCAGTCTTGCCTGTTGTCTATTTTGTTTTATGCAGTTTTGAAACTGCTTAATAGTTAAGTTAAATATTTTCTTAAACCTTATACTCAGCCAGAAGAAGTTTAGATATGTCTAAATCAAGGTGGGATGACATGCTTAAACAAGCCCTTGTTTTGACTGGGGGGAGTGTGAAAATCTGTCTGGTTTATGGGGGGTCACCGATTGGGCAGTAGCACTGTACAGGTCCTTACACGGCCATTTCAAACCACCTTCCCTGTAAAGAGAAAGAGGGTGAACAGAGGTACCTTGGAATTTCTACCAGAGTGTATGCACAGCATTACATTGAACAGATTCTGTATTTTCTCTTAGTCTATCTATTAATGTTGTAAAAAGAAATCTAATATGCTTCCAACCAACCGTCTGTGAAAAGTGGTTCTGTATATGTTTGTTGCTCGTGATAGAGCAAGGAAGGAATCCCGATCATTACAGTTAGTTCTTTTACTGAACAGTGATATGCAAGATATAATGTGGAGAATTGATGGCATATATGCTAAAATATAAAAAGGTTTGGGTGATTTTAATTTCAGTTGTTCTACCTGAGCATTTAAAAATGCATGGTTTGGTATTTCTAATCAAACAATATCTATTTAATTAAAACATTTGTTTTTTTAAATCCAGACTAAAGTGCATCGTAATAATGGATGTCTCCAAAGTATTCATGCTTTCGATTTTCAATCTCATACCTTCTTTCTTAATTTTGCTTTATTAATCTTAATTTGTGGTGGTTTGAAAACCAATGCTGGTTTCCTTTTTGTCTCCTGCCCTACTTTGCAAATTGATAATGTACCTGTTGTAGGGTTTTATGGTTTGCATGAATCGGATTTGGACAAAGTCTTTCAGCTGCCTACAACCACCTTCATAGGAGGAAATGAGAACAGTCTTTCTTTACGAGAGATCATCAGACGGCTGGAGGTCAGTGGGACCTTTTTGGGTTTGTGATCATTTTCATCCAAACAGAAGTGAACTCTTTCCAATTGTCAGTCACAGAAAACTTATAATTTGTCAATTATTAGTCAAGCATGCAAAGAATTCAAATGGCGTTAAAAATAGCCTTTGTATTATTTCTAGTGATGGCAGCACCAGTAGTTTCATTGCCTGGATATCTGGAATACATAGATTAAGGATGAGTGTAAGAGGTGAATATGGTAGAATACTAATTCGGGCCCTAGTTCTGGAAAGAGCTGTAATTTACAAGTAGAGCCTGTAGAACTTGTTTTTTAAGTGTCCTATCACAGATAAAACACCTTTGCATACAGTACTTAGGATGTGCAGGGGTTGCTCTGAGATCCCTAGGTTTAGTGAGACTTATACCTGAGTGAAAATATGAGAATTGGGTACCAAATCCATGGAAGCCCAGCTGTAGCTTCTAGATGGTGATGATCCTTGTTTTCCATCCCCAATCCTTCTTCTAGAGTTTCATTATCTAACAGGTGATATCATTATGCCATGTGACATCATCAAAGGTAAAACAATATAAGGCAAAGATAATTTAAAAGAATAAATGTAGTTAGAGGGGAACTCCAAACAGCAAAACAGTGAGTAGGATTGGTAGTGAATTTGCAGACTACTGAGTTAGTAAGTGTTGGATATTCCCAAATGTGCTTTTCCCAGGATTTTGGAGTACTGAAGTTGTAGAAGTTTCTGTTGCATGGTGATGAAATCCACTGGAGTAAAAAGGGCTAGGGCTGAGGAAATATTTTAAAGGATGGAATATGGAGCTGAGTTACAAGAATGTAAAAATGAAAATAAAGTATTTACAATAATTACTGAGCATGTAAAAGTTCATGGCTTTGACCTGTTGCAAATGTGAAAGAATGCGTTGCCTGGTATGTTTGACTATTACATCAGCTTAGCTGGAGCATGGTAAGTTGTTAAGCCACAGCATCTCTGTTGTGCGTTTGAGCCCTATAATTCGTTTTTGGGTTTTGTTCTTTTCTAGCGTGTCTGTACAGCAATTTTCAAGGGATAATCCTTAAAATTATAATGTGCAAATGAACAAAATCAATAGCAAAATCTGAAAGCGTCAAGGAACTGATTTGTGCTAAAGAGAAATAACCTGCTGATTTCCCTCTTCTCTCTGGGGCTTTGGATTTAATTTTTTTATTGAAGTTAACATTAAATGCCTTTTTAGAGGCGGTAGAGAGCATATACTATGTGTTCACAGTGTTTTTATCTCAAATTGAATTCAGAAGAGCTCTTACTTCTGTGATTTGTATTTTGGACTCATTTTTCTGGTGAAATATTCTTTTTAAGGTAAGAAAAAGAAAATTTAAAAAATGCAAGAAGGAAATAAAATTTCTGAAGTGTCTTTGCATTTTTCCGTGTCCTTTCTCTGCTCTCAGCTGCTTGGGTTCTTTTTCAGATTTCCAGCCTTCTGAGACTTGGCAGCTATCAGACGATTTGCATGAGGCTTCATAGCTGTCTTCTCATTGTCTTTATTGCTTGATTTCAGGTGACATTTAAAAAAAGACGGGGTAAATTTTGATAAACGACTTGAAATCTTTGCTGCTGCCTCTAAAGAAAAGACTCTATTACACCTGTAAGAAGAGCAGCAAGTAAGGTGAAATATGCCAGTCACTTTAAGGCAGGTTTATTGGCCGACTTTGAATGTATTACCAAATGAGAATCTTCCAGATTCAAAATTTTGAAATGTCACTTTGTAGAGAAAGCTTTCTGACACGAAACTGGATTCAGTAAAATAATTTATTTGCTTATAGGATTACTGTGGGGGAGATATAGTGGAAGAGGAAAAAGACGAGATAGGTTTCAGAAGAGTAATATATACAGAAAATACAGTTTTAAAAATATCCTTGTTTCTTCATCGCCCGTTAACTCCTAAACCTTCTATGTTGGTGTTTCCACATCCTAGAATACCTACTGCCAACACATTGGCTTGGAGTTTATGTTCATCAATGACGTGGAGCAATGCCAGTGGATCCGGCAGAAGTTTGAGACGCCGGGAGTTATGAAGTTTACTAATGAGGAAAAGAGGACTCTGTTGGCAAGGCTGGTGCGCTCCATGAGGTACGCTGGGGGTGGTGCTGGGACGCTGCTATGTGCCTGCTGGGCATAAGCTGGTGCGGTCTGTAAATTGCTGAGGTGGAGGTGAGGAGTCTGAGTGAAATCTGGGGTGCAGGTGGGTGTAGTTAGCCTGGCTGTGAAATCCAAGGAAAGTGAGTGCTGTGAGGTGCATCAGGGTCTGGGGAGTGCCTTTTAGTGTTCTGTTTTCTTAAAAGGCAGGTTGTGTTCTGGTACACTTGTGCAGCCTTCAGTGGCATATCTGGTGATGTTTTCATTGGCTTGTGGGGATGAACTGGGAAAAAATTCTTTCAACAGACTAGTAATATGCACCTGTGTTAAAGATTCATAACGTTTCAGAAAATAGGTGTCAGAACAATGCTGAATACTGATCTTAGCTATGTTCTATCTACTGTGCATCTTTCTAGTAGCACGTGATCAAAGGAAGCCATCCTAACAGTCAGCTCAAGGAGAATTTTTAGATGGGTGAAGTGATGACATGAATGTTGTTTCACTCGCTGATGCGAACAGTCTCTTTGGAAAGCTGTGCCCAGATGGGGCTGGATTTGAGAGGCATAATTTGATTTCAGGTCCTGGTTTTGCCCTTTTCCTTTTGAGATATGCAAAGATGTACTGTTGCATGACCTGGCAGGAGGAGTTTTGGTTTCTGCAATATATGAAAGCGTATTTGGAAATAGCTTATTGATTGGTCCCCTGGTGGCTATCTGTATGGAAATACTGTAATCCCAGAGACTGAACCATGCTCTCACCCCTAGAACAAGACTGTCTTCTCAAGCATAAGATTTATGACAGTTCTTACAACTCGAAACAGTTTGCATATCCTTTGATAAACACAAGAGTTAGAGATTTATGTGGACACATTTTTTGATTAAGCTTCTGTGTTCAAAGACTTAAAAATAAAGTACTCATTGGAGGTGTTGGAAGATACTTTCGCCAGGTTTTGTTTACCGATATTATAGCAAGATTGTCTGGTTAAAAGTTTCATTTAAACAGAAATAAAAAAGTTACTTAATGGTCAGATGAATATTGCATTTGAGTAAGTTTGTTTAACAAACCCTCAATATGAACCATCTCAATTTATATTGAGACAAGGATTTGTGGTTTTATTCCTGCCTGTCTAAGCTATGGAAAGATCTGAGGTTTCTAGAAGCATGAAGGAGCCAAATATTCATCTGCCAAATTAATTGTGTGCTGAAAATGGAAGAAAAGTTTCATGTAAATTTCTATTCCACTATCTGTAGCCTGCTTTTTTTGGTCTGAAAATGATCAAGAAAAAAATCTGTTTTTGTGGAAAAGTGGTTGTGCACTTGAGATTTTGTGGCTTTATAGAGCAGATAGTCATCATTTTCCTCAAGAATACCATTTTCAAAAATGTTCGCTCCAAGTACTACATACTTCAGGTACCTGAAACTGAATTTTAAAGTAGGATTTCTCATCCTTTGTGGTGTTCACTGATAGGTTATTGAACAAAGGGTCGTTTTTAACTCTTCCTCCTGTAAAATACTCCCTATATATACTTGAGCTACTTTGTGTATGCATTAGTAAACTTGTTAGACCCTGATTGTGTGGTCTGATCTGGGCATCTTCTTAAGCCTGTCCAGGGTCGAGCATTTCTGGATTACCCCTTCTGAAAGTAACGATCTCTCATAAGACGTGCTCCTCGTTGGGTACTGAACACGTGCAGTGACAGCGGATGAGCTGCAAGCCCTTGTGAACTCACAGTGGGATATGGGGGACTTGCAAGATGTGACTGTGAAATACTGTAGTTCTGTACACGTACTGGCAGTTTGCCTCAGATAATGAACTTTCTGCTTGTCCAGTACTGGCTTAGCTTGCAGCTGCAAAGAGGAGGAAAATGGCGTGTACGACCACCACTTTGATTTGCCCTGTAGGACCTGCTGTTCACATGGGAGCAACTTTCAGCTTGTATGAACTGGCATAGCCTCGCAGACTTCCCTGAGGAATTCTGGCGGCAGAGCTCAGCTGAGGGTCTGGCTTGTTGCTTGGATGCCTGAATAGTGAGGGCATTGACGGGTGAGCTAAGGAGAGTCTTTTGGCAACTCTTCATTTTACTGCTTCTAGGACTTCAATCTAAAGAGGTAGATGTCAGCATTTGAAGTGATGAATAAGCTGAGTATTAATGGATTGTGGCAGTGTTATGAGTTGAGGCATTGCACAGATGATATGACCAACACAGCTGTTTTCATGAAGATGTATTTTCTTTGCCTTTTGTATCTCCAAGCTTTACAACATATAATCCTTCCAGCATTTGTTGAAAGGTACTTTTTAACCACTCACATTGCCTCTGGCCCAAATGCATTAAAGAATGAAAGAACATAGAGCTGTCAAGGATTGACATCTTATTTCTGCTGCAGCTGCAGCAGAGATACCAGTGTCCTAGTTCTTGGCACATTACCAGCCGTTACATCAATGGTCTGAGAAGCCCTGCCATTGAACAGGAGCTGTGAAATAGGCATGTTTTCAGCTGTATTTCTACAAGTTTTTAATTATTACCTACAGGCTCTCTGTTATGTCTTCTTCAATCCATAGAAGAGACTTATTTGCTGTTACTCTGCCTTCCCAGTGGTCGGTATGTATTTTGTATGCGTGGGAAGGAGCAGAGGTTAACCTGGGAAGTGAATTTTGTCTGAGGTGGAGACGCTTCTTCCTGTCTGAACTGTTTCAAAGTCCTCGTAAATACTTCTCAGATGTAAGAGAAAGAAGACTTAATTTTCTCCTGTGTCTCCCTTCCTACATGTGACTTGCTTCCAGAGGCCTAAAAACGTTGATTCACAGATATTTTAAAACAGTATAATGTAATTTTAATTGGTGACAGATGTTTGACAGTAAGAATTGTCTACATTATCTTAATACAAACACTCTCTCTTGGTTTTTTGTGTTTCTTTTTGGCAAAGATTTGAAGACTTCCTTGCTCGCAAGTGGTCTTCCGAAAAGAGATTTGGTTTGGAAGGATGTGAAGTAATGATTCCTGCACTGAAGACCATCATTGATAAATCCAGTGAAATGGGAATTGAATATGTTATCATGGGGATGCCTCACAGGTAATGTCAGTGGAAACGCCCCAACAAATGGGCTTACTGTTTTGAGACAGGTTTCAGGTTTTAGAATTTTATTAATGAACTTGGTATTGGAGAAGCTAGGGTAGCAAGAGTCAGTCGTAGCAAGTAATGGGAACACAGAACTGTAACGAATACTTGTCAGTGAGACTTCACAGGTGAATGCTAGCAAAACTCCCTTCAGCATACTTTGAAGCCTCAAGCAAGTGTGGCAGCAACAATGGTATCTATCCCATTGCATAGAGTCTGCAACTGGGAAAGCTTGGTGAGATGGTATCAAACTTACTTTTGCAGTCTGCCTTAATTATTAATGTAATCATGTTAAAACTGCCAGATAGCTACAAAATTCATTGCTCGTACTCTGATAACTAGATATTATAAAACATCTGTAGGAATGCGTTGGAGGAACTTTGCAATGGGAGGAAAGGGTAGAATGAAGGGCTTCAGGTTCAGAAGTTTGAAGGGAACTTCTTACTTGCAAATTTCTGACAGAGATGGCTTCCTGATTTTACAGGTTTTATGCTGTTAACTCTGTTATTACCATTTTTGAGACACAACTATGTTTGGAATTTTTTTAGAGGTAGGCTGAATGTATTGGCTAATGTCATCCGAAAAGAGCTGGAGCAGATCTTCTGTCAGTTTGATCCCAAACTTGAAGCAGCTGATGAGGTAAGATGCTTCTTCAATAGATCTATGTACAGAGGTCAACATTCAGGGTTAATTTTTTGGAATTTTGGTCATGGTTATTGTGAAAATAGCATTGTCAGCAGCTGAAATNCGTTGTCTTCTTTTCTAGTTTGAGGAATACGATTCGGTGAAATTCCTTAACAAATTTAAAGACTACACTGTACTTCTAACATGCAGAAGGTGTCTTAGGAATGACTGNAGAGAAGTAGGTTCCAGGTCATTTGACTCAGTTTGTAATCTCTAAGACTGTTTCATATAAATGAAATGAATATCAATATTCTGTATATTGGCAATCCAATATTGGATAGTGACACTAGGATAATAAAATATGAACAATGTTCCAGTTTGTCAAACTTGTAGCACATACTGATGTACAATTAGCTAGATGCATTTTTCAGACTGAAGCACAACTTTTAGGCATAGTCAGTCGGATGCAGCTGATACGAATGACTTTCCTGAATTGTGACTATGTCTTGCACGTTAGGGATCTGGGGATGTAAAGTATCATCTGGGAATGTATCATGAGAGGATCAACCGAGCAACAAACAAGAAAATCACTCTGTCCCTGATGGCTAACCCTTCTCACTTGGAAGCAGTTGATCCGGTTGTGCAAGGGAAGACAAAAGCTGAACAGTTCTATCGAGGGGATACGGCAGGGAAAAAGGTGAAATTTTTAAAATGTAGTAACTCTTACTGGTAGGTTTTCATACTATTTTTAATAAAAATAGTTCATCAGTAGTTTTGTGTGATAGTCTTCCTCTCTTCTTCCTTCATAAAAGGGATATATCACCTGTTGAACTAGATAAGGCTTTTGTCATGGTACCTCAAGGGTAACTTCAGGAAGTAGGCTTAAAACTTTCTTCCATTTGCGAACTGAGCAAAGGCAGCAGAATGCTGACAAGTCTATGGTTTATTATAAAAATACAGTTCTGGTTTACAAGCACTGCAGAGACATGGAGCAAAGAAATCCTGTCGAGAAGCTTAAACTGCAGTTTTGCTTTCTAATACATGTGTGTATAATCTTCCCTCTTAGGTTATGTCCATATTATTACATGGGGATGCTGCCTTTGCAGGACAAGGAGTAGTTTATGAGACGTTTCATCTTAGTGACCTCCCATCCTATACCACAAATGGCACTATCCACGTTGTGGTCAACAACCAGGTAACAAGTAGAGTGTTTTCCGATCAAGTTGTTTGTTGAATATTTGCTAGTGTATTTCTTTTTGCTCATGTTTGTTATTAGCTGGGTGCATTGTCCCCTAGTGTTTATTAGAATGGTTAGGTTGTTCCTGAAAATGATCACAGTATCTGGCAACTCTGAGTGGATAATATTTTATCACCTACATTTATTTCATTCAGTTTATAACACTTAATTGGATTAGGTTTGCTTTGTTTTGTTTTTAAGGGAGCATAAAGAGGCTAGCGAGCCAAAATGAAAATCTGATAGTACTGCTGTGTAAATGAGTATTAAGTGAAAACTTCAAGTGTTTAAAACAAACTAGAGGGAGATGCTCATATTTTAATGGAAGTTGCTGTGATTTTTAGATTGGCTTCACCACAGACCCCCGTATGGCCCGTTCATCTCCGTATCCTACTGATGTTGCTCGTGTGGTCAATGCTCCCATTTTTCATGTGAATGCTGATGACCCTGAAGCAGTGATGTATGTGTGCAGCGTAGCTGCAGAATGGCGAAACACATTCAATAAAGATGTGGTGGTTGACTTGGTAAGTCTTGGTTTCCTTAACTTTTCATTCTGTGTATTACGTACTACTCTCATATTTTTCTGTGGTTTAGAAGACCCAGTCAAGAAACATGTTTTGATTTTAATGGCGTTTAGTTTCTTCATTTTTAAAACACCAGACAACTAACAGCCCCACAAGAATCCATAGATGTTTTTATACCTTATACCTCCTAAAATATCTGTAAAACTGTGAAACTGAAAGAGTCAATTTTACTTTTTTCCTTACCAACAGGAACAATCTTTCTCTTGTAGGTTTGTTACCGTAGGAGAGGGCACAATGAAATGGATGAACCAATGTTCACCCAGCCTCTAATGTACAAGCAGATTCATAAGCAGGTGCCGGTGCTGAAGAAGTATGCTGACAAACTAATTGCAGATGGGACTGTAACACTGCAGGAGTTTGAGGTACAGGTCAACAGAGTTAAAAGGCACTTAAGAAGCTGGTAGTAGGAAGACACAACTGTCACTATATGCTGTCTGCTTAAAAACCTTCCTTTCATTACGATGATAAGCCTTCACCCTTTGCAACTTTCTGATTCAATTCGGTTTGGATTTTAAATAGATAAATAAAATAGATAGTATTATTGTTACAAAAGGACTGAAAGTGCTGTGAAGTAATTAATACATATTGCACAGAAAAAAAATTGCTTCAGTTCTGAGAATTGTGAGCAGATGTGAATGTTGGGTATGGACGCATTTGTCAGCTGTTCATCTCTAGAATCTTGATTCAGCAGTAAGACAGTATTTGAATGCTCATAGGTCTAACTGTAGCTTCGTATTGATAACAGGCTTGTATCCAGCAATAATGAATAAAATCAATTTAACCTTTTTATTTTCTTGCAATAATTCAGGCAAGTTCAGAGATCATTTGAAATACTCCAGAATAATGAAGTGTAGTCTGGTGCCTGTATTAAGCTGGTTAGGTCTTTACCTTAATCTTTTTGAAAGTGAATGTGTAGAGTGCAGATACAAAAAAAGACTTTCTGAGAAGGAGTGACTAACTACGTAGTGACGCGGTATTGCAGATCAACAAAAAACCAGTTTGTGTAGGTGCATTCTGTTGTCTGCAAGAATGATCACAGCTCATGCAGAGCTAGCTGTCCTGAGCTGTTGGAAGAGCGTGCCAACGGTGGCATAGAATCATTGAATGCATTGGGTTGGAAGGGACCTTTAGAGGTCATCTAGTCCAACCCCCCTGCAGCGTGCAAGGATATTTTCAACTAGACCAGGTTGCTCAGAGCCCCGTCCAACCCAGCCTTGAATGTTTGCAGGGATGGGGCCTCCACTGCCTCTCTGGGCATGGGCTTTGGTGACTGGATCCAGCATCCTGGATGGATGTTTTGCTGCACAGACTGAGCTCAATATTGCTGTTAATTATGTTAAAGATTAGCTAGCTCAGTAACTTAAGTGTGGCTTTGGATTGAAACGTAGATATGGTAGAGGCATTCTGCCTCTACAGAATATGGCTTTGTGTCTGTTGCCATTGATAGGTGTGGCCAGCAGCTTCTTGGCTAAACTCTCCTAGCCAGACTAGTTTTCTAGGAAGTTCTTTTCTAGTCTTCAGTGGCTTCTGTATCGTGAAGTATGAGAGCTGGATAATGCTGATCTTAGAAGTAGGACTGTAAATTGTATTTGGTACTTCAGTTGTGTCTCATTCTAGAGTACTGCTTGCAGCTTCAGCTCTTGGTGCTCGCCTCTGTAACACCTGTCCAATAAACTAAACAATTTCTTTAGAATAATGTGGATAAGCGTGTTTCTGGAAGGCAGTGTGATGCTAGGTAAAATGAAATTGTGTGTTTGCATAATTGTAACTAAGTTTTCTTCTGGAGTTAAATAACTTTTTTATCATACTGAATGGTAGGTGCCATCTGTAAGATAAAAAGGTTTTATGTCTACCCATTTCAAAAAGAAAGTTTTTGTTCTACAGGAAGAAATTGCGAAGTATGATAGAATATGTGAAGAAGCATATACTAGATCTAAGGATAACAAGATCCTACATATCAAGCACTGGCTTGATTCACCTTGGCCTGGTAAGAAGTGTCCTTTCACTTAGCTTACTGTTAATATTATTATGTTTTTATTTTGAGTCCATATTCTAGGACTCTTAAATGTTTTTTGTCAGACAGTGTTCCTCTAAAATAAAATATATGACCTTTGGTTTACCCCTGTTAATAGTAAATAAAACATTCTGCCAGATGAACTTCAAAGAGATGCTTTTCTTAAAAAACATGCAAAATAAGGTGTGGCTTTGAAAAAGACGTCTTTTCAGTTTAGCAGAGTAGTATTATTCCTGTAATGTTAACTGTCTGTGCCTTCAGGAAGAAGGAGGAGGTCTCATGCTCCTTGTCTTTTTTTTTTCTTTTTTTTGAGGTATTGAGGGGCCATGTGCCTTTTATTGGCTGCCTCTGCCCACATAGTTGGACTTCACAGGGAGTGAAAGCAGAAACAAAACAGATCATTTTGTGTCTGTAAGGTGAAGTTCTGTTGTCATGCAGACAATCAAAATGATTGTGTCTCCCAGTGAAAGGTAAAGAACTAAGTTTAGGCTCCTGCTTAGAACATCTTTTAAGAGTTGTGAGTTTTTAAATACATTGTCAATAGTATAGGTATCTCTTAATCAGTCCTTGAACATCTCACCAAATCTTTTACTTCCAGGATTCTTTAATGTGGATGGAGAACCCAAGAGCATGTCTTGTCCTCCAACTGGCATTTCAGAAGACCTGCTGACTCACATTGGCAATGTGGCTAGTTCAGTTCCAGTCAAAGACTTCAAAATACATGCAGGTCAGCTGGAGTCTTTGTTTCTCGTAGTGGCTACGTTTCTTGCTCATGTTTTGTATTTCCGCATGTTCCCGAAGAGGAAAATGCCTGTGACTTTTATTTTAACTCTTCCACCTTACGGGCAAGGAGAATGTGACAGTTAGGGTCCTGCTGCTTGTTCTCAGCATAATGTGCTTTCAGTATCATGCCTCTTCTGTTCCCTACCTCAACAAAATAGATATTCCTCTGAGGCAGGTAAAAGTCTCTTTGTAACATTAAGTTAATACCTCCTTTCATTCTTCAAGTCCTTGTGTAAAGTGCTGCCGCTATGCAGCACCTGGTGGGATGTACTGGGAAGTACAGCACCCATCTCAGGAAGCACTATTAATGGAGTTTTTAATGCTAAAACCAGTGGTAATTTGAAGTCCACTTAAGACACCTTTCTTGTAGTTAGGTAACTTTCTACTCAGGAATATAGCTTGGTCTTTTCAGACCTGGCAACATTCCCGATATACTGTGAGCCTAGTTTTAGTACAGATGAGTGGACTCTGTATGGGCAAATTCAGACACGCTTTTTCTTTCAACTTACCACTTAGCGCTGATGATAGCACAAATCTAATGTTTTCTCAAAAAGTCTTGACTTTTTGTCTGAAGAAATTCAATTCTGAATTTGGCATCTGTTACAGTAAGAAGTTAAATGTGCCTGTCTCACAGGGGATCACCTGGCACTGTGTCAAAGTTCTTTTACTCCCTGGTGAGGTTGAAGCTTAGCAGCTCTACAGGGAGCAGTAACATGTTCATTCCATGGAGAAACATGGAGACGCTTTTTTTTTAGGGACTTTTTTGTTGTTGTTGTTGTTGGCTGCTAGGGAATGTACTTGGGATCAGGAGAAAGAGCTTTTTTGTTTTGCTGAGTAAAATCTCTAGCTAGTCTTTCTTCTTCAGAGTCATCTATCAAGGAATAAAGTGTGTCTGCTGTACGTGTTTGTGTTCCTTTGGGACAATTAAACACTGTTACAAGTTATGATGATAGGACATTCCCAGTTATCAATTTCAGGCTTGTTGTGCAGATATGGTTAATAGATGAACTTTAAAACTCTTCCACACATTTGTGCACTTCGTTGTGACACCGATAAATTTGAAATTGTAGTCAGCCAATAAAATTTAAAGACATTCTAATTAAAGAGGTGAGACAGTCTCTCTTTAGTAACTTGAATAACCGTTGACACTAAGTGACACTTGTCAGTATATAATATAGATTTATGGTTCAAGGCAAACTTAGGTCTGCTAGATTCTTTTATGCAGTATAAACTGCCATGAAAGAGAAAATTTTGGGAGAATTAGAAGGGGAAGAGCACCTTTGAAGTACTTTGTCCTTCCACTAGAATGAAATGGCTTAATATCTGACAGTCTTTCAACAAACAGTTGGAAGATTATTTTGTTTTATCAAGTGTTTAGTATATTCTAAAGAGAAAGTTTTCAAGATTTTTTTGCTTAAAATGCAGTGATTTCGATGAGAGAATAGTTTTATGTGGAAAGAAAGCAGGGTGATTTTTGTAAAAACTGGGAAAGTAACAAAGGGAGGTATGGGAACATAACAAATAGGACAGCTTGCTAAAAGCATCAGTGTGGAAGTTGGAGAAAAGGTGGTGTCAGGTGACACTGAATACACTAAGCTCATAGTCTCCACGCTGGAAGCATCTGTGTGCAGCTTTGAAGTTTTATTCCTTTAAAAGTCCCGGTGGTGCAACTTGTGTTTTGGCTTACCGAGTTGTAAAATCTTCACTGTAAAAAAACAGCTTTTGGTTACCAGCTGAAAATCTGTTGGCAGCTGCTACAATTTCCTATTTAAATGATATTCAGAGTATTGAGTAATCTGGCCTGTTGCTCTTTGTAACATCTCCAGAAGTCCAATAAGACAAATGCCAAGAAAAAATGAAAGAGAGAAGAAATCACAACCTGATAGCTGATATTTTCAGTCTCTTATAAAACAGTACTTGATGTTAGAGATGTGAAAATAAATCTTTAAGAGGTCTTTCACCATGAGTTTTTTTAATTGTCTCAGTAATTGCTGACACAGCCAGTCTTATTTTCTTCTTCTAAAACAAGGTATGAAAGTTATGCCAACCCTTTGCCTGGAAAACAAATTATTTTACTTTGCTAGCATTTCAGTTCTAGAAGAACAATTTGTAGACCCTATTAGGATCTGTTTAACGTAGCCAGTGGGGAAGGAAAATGGTGAATGTCATGTGAATATAAAGTATCTCTGAAGTCAGTCCGTTGATTTCTGATCTTTATTCCAATTTAGGACTCTCTCGGGTTTTGAGAGCCCGCTTGGAAATGACCAGGAACCGGGTTGTTGACTGGGCCCTAGCAGAATACATGGCTTTTGGCTCTTTTCTGAAAGAAGGGATCCATGTGCGACTAAGTGGACAGGATGTGGAGAGGGGTACTTTTAGGTGAGTACTGAGGTAACTGTTAAATGCTGTCCCATACTTAAAGATACACCTTGACATTTTTTAAACAATATGATCTTCTGTAGGGAAGGGGAAGTTGAGGCTACTCAGCATCAGCCTGGGTGTTATAGATTCTGGCAGTCAAGAATAATCAAATCTCCTGTGTCTCTGTAAACAGCATTTTAAAGAATTGTATTTAAGGCAGAATAAATGTTCTTAGCTACTTTCTTCCTTCTCTTGTTCAAAAGCAGAAAAGATTTTTTTTTTCCTACTTTTTAACTAAAAATTCAGCTGCAATCCATCTAATTGCTGAGAAGTAAAAGAAGGGTATTTGCTGCTGCAGATTCTAAAGTCTTTTAAATACCAATCCAGTGGTGGCTGCTTGGAACTCGGGCATCCTGTGAACAAACACACTGCCAGTTGTCAAGGCTTTTTCAAGTGAAACAAGATCCTTTGTGCCGAGACTTTTAATGACTGTGGAGCATGAATGAACGCAGAATCTGATCGCTTAGTAAAAATATATACAGTTCTGCTGCCCCACCTGATTCTCCATGGAGTGAAATGTTAACGATGTATTTAATTGAAGCCTTTGATGCGAAGCCCATTGCTGGGGGTGAATGAACTAGCAGCTGCACTGTGCTTCATTGTGAATGCTTGCAGAGAAGAGAGATAAGTCTTGGTGCCTGTCTTCTCCGGTACAGTGCTCTGTTTGTGTGCTGAGCTTTATTTCGTATCCAGTCTTCTGGGCTTTCTTCTTTTTGCTCCCATTCTAATGGCAGTTTAACAAAATCCTTCGGACAAGACTTGGAAACAAAACTGAAAATGGGCAGATTCCCACCTTCCACACCCCTCCGCCCCGATTTCTCATCCTGCTTGATTTCAGTACCATGGTCTTCTGGAGTGGTGAGCATCTCCTGGGAGAGGAACACCCATGTTCATTTTTGAGCAACCTGCCCACCTGTTTCAGATGAGTGCTTGGTCATGTCTGGCACATGCCTGCACTTGTCTTGAGAACACTGGTTCTCTGTATTCCCAGTTCTCTCAGTGGTGTGAGAGGATTTTCCAAAACTATCGTCCAGATTTTCTTGATGTTTGTTTAAGATAATAATTCTTGTGCTCACAGCAATATAGGGAAAAAAGGTCCTGCACATGGGTCAGGGCAATCCCAAACACAAGTACAGGCTGGGCAGAGAGTGACTTGAGAGCAGCCCTAAGGAGAAGGACTTGGGGGTACTGGTGGACGAGATGCTCAACATGAGCCAGCAATGTGTGCTTGCAGCCCAGAAAGCCAACCCTATCCTGGGCTGCATCAAGAGAAGCGTGGCCAGCAGGTCAAGGGAGGTGATTGTGCCCCTTTACTCTGCTCTCGTGAGACCCCACCTGGAGTCCTACATCCAGCTCTGGAGCCCCCAACATAGGAAGGACATGGGTGTGTTGGAGTGGGTCCAGAGGAGGGCCATGAAGATCATCAGAGGGCTGGAGTACCTCTCCTCTGAGGACAGGCTGAGGGATTTGGGGCTGTTCAGCCTGGAGAAGGCTCCGGGGTGACCTTATGACAGCCTTCCAGTACCTGAAGAGGGCCTACAGGAAGGATGGAGAGGGACCGTTCACAAGGGTGTGTAGTGATAGGACAAGGGGGAATGGCTGTAAACTAAAAGAGGGCAGATTTAGATTAGATATTAGGAAGGAATTCTTCACCATGAGGGTGCTGAGGCACTGGCCCAGGCTGCCCAGAGAAGCTGTGGCTGCCCCCTCCCTGGCAGTGTTCAAGGCCAGGTTGGATGGAGCTCTGAGCAACTTGGTCTAGTGGAAGGTGTTCCTGCCCATGGCGGGAGGATTGGAAACAGATGATCTTTAAGGTCCCTTCCAACCCAAACCATTCTAAGATTCTATGATTCTGTGAAAAAACACAATCAGATAAAAGCTATTCAGACTGGCAAAGTGATCTAGACTTTATTACTCAGTCTTTTAGAAAAGGAATAAAAAGGCATTCAGATAAATTCTTGTGAAGTTCAGGACTGAAGCTGGTACTGCAGATGTTACATTTATAGTAACCTGGTTCTCCTTTACTGCTGGATTTTGAGTTTGCCTGATGGGTAGTGGGATCTATAAAATACTAGCCTATGGTGTTGTTATGTATTTTTGTTATGAATGGGATAGAGCAGTTGAACAAAAAAGGGTGAGATTAAAAAAATGCCTTGGACCTGAGGAAGCCAGCAAATATTGTACTCTGGTGAACAGAGGAGAACACTGTAGAAATGTGTAAGACAGCCTGTTATACTGTATTCAGGCTCATTTTTTTGAGGAGTAGGTGGAAAAGTTAACTTGCGGTACAGGCACATCTAAGAGATACTGCAGTTCTCAGTAAAGCTGCTCTTTTATACCTGTGGTTTGGTTTCTTTGTCATTTGTAATAAAGGTGAGCAAATTCCCTAACAACTGAAGACATTTGCAAATGCTGGTGCATTTTTATTGGGAAAACCACGCTGCAAACACAGGAAAAGTGTGTCGTTTTATCCGCTCTCTGTACGGAGAAGACCCTTCTTCACCCTCAAAAATTCTTGAAGAACCTAAAGTCTCAGATCTCTGAGACTAACTGAAGAGGGGGTATCAGTTAGAATTTGGGAAGAACTGAAGATACTGCATTGCCATGAAAATAACACGATGGGAACACTTTCATTATTTTGAAGCTTCTGAAGTAGTGTCTAGAAAATAGTGCTGTCTGTCAGTGCTCAGCGTGACGACTTGCTTTCTTCCTGTTTCAGTACTCAACATTATCAATAGGCAGAAGCTAGATAAAGCTGCAGATAGAAGCACTGGGCCCCTTCTTGTCTTGGAGACACACTCTACAGAAGGGAAGGGAAGGGAAGGGGGAGAGAGGGATTTGATTCTCTGCTGGTTAGATGCCAGTAAACCTGACAATTGCGCAACAGCAAAATCTGACTTGCATATGTCTGCATTTCTGGCTGTCCATCTATGCTCATTGTAATCACCTTTTGCTGGGGAAACACAAAATTTTGTGCTAAAGAACCTTATTGCCTAGCTAGGCCTGTTATTTTCGGCTCAATGACAAAAATAAAATGACAGTGGCAAAAATTATTTCTGCCTAATAGCTGTCTGGTGTGTATATTTTGTCCTATCTACCTCCTTCGCTGTGCTGTGCTTCAAAGATTGTCTTTTCCTGGCCTTATATTGTTGACTTCTAAATAAATTTCAGAGCTCTTTTGCTAACATTCATTATAGCAAAGGGAAGTACAAAAAGATTCGGTCTTCAGTTTGGTGTTGGCAGCTCTACAACACACAGTAGCTGTTACCGGTATAATAACGGTCCTTATGTTAGCGGTTGTAAAGCTGGACATATTGGTGTGATTCACTCAGTTAGTCTGCTCAGAGAGTTAATGGATTACAGTAATTACTTCAGTCATCTCTGTTTTGGTAGTGTTCCTCGGTGCCCCATTCTAATGCTGATTAATGGTGTTCTAGAGAACTGTAAATGGTGCATGCTGGTGGAAATAGCAGGGAAGAGGATACAACTGCTTCAAGCCTTGGTGCTGAGATTAGGTTAGATGATATTTTTGCATAAAAGACAAACAACAGTGGTTTTAAGGAAAAAATTAATAGAATTTTCCCGGGAGACAAAGTGAAATGTTTTTAATAACAATTATTTTTCTTATTTTTTTTTTTTACTTTAATCAGTCTATTTTATAGCAACAACCTCCCCACCCATTCCCCTCTCCCCCTCAGTTCTACTGGTGATGAGGTATTTTCAGTTTCCATAAGTGCTCGAGAGCAAGCCTGGATAGTCAGTGAAAGTAGTTATAGTACAGCAATTGTATTTAGACCTGTGAAGGTATCGCTAGGTTTCAACCAAACCAGGGTGTTGTGTAAAGCAAAGGTAACTGTGTTGCTAGCATGCTTTCTGGAACATAGCTTTGATGGTTTATCTTTGAAAATAACTCTGTTAAAGCCCAAAGTTGTTCTTAGCTAATAAATTTATTTCAATGCCTATTTGCAGCCATCGTCATCACGTGCTTCATGATCAGGAAGTTGACAAGAGAACGTGTGTTCCCATGAATCACCTCTGGGAGCAGCAGGCCCCCTACACTGTGTGCAACAGCTCCCTTTCCGAATATGGTGTCTTAGGTATGTCTCGGGGTAACGGTCTGTCAGGTCTGCTTAGGTTTTAATAGGTCTCAAACAAGGTGTAGGAACTGATGACTGCTAATTAAGAGGAATTTTCCGATTTTGCTTTAACGTGGTGGAGTCTCCTGCCTACAGAATTCTACTTTGTTACTTTAGTTTGCCAAGCCTCAAAACAAACAAACAAAAGTCTCCTCCTGCTAACGGTGTTGAAAAATGAACGAACTCTGCCTTTGCTGTATTTTTGACCTTATCACATTCATAGCAGTTTTGTACCAGGTGGGAGCCAGGAATTGCAGAACAGGGGCCTAAAATCCAATTAAAATGCCTAAACTGATTGCCTCCCCGCCTCACCCCCTGAAAAATGTAGTTCTACCAAGACATTCAATAAATTTACCCTGTTCATTGTAAGACTTGGCCCTTGTTGCCTTCTTATCTTGAATGGTTTTTAAAAACTCATCGTAGTAAAAACTTTAAGCCTAACTCTTGTTTTTTTTCCTACAGTGTGCTATGATGGGATTTGTTTTTAGTGTGTATTTTAGCTTTAACATTTTAGCATAAATTAAAAATTAGAGGGGAAAACTTCCACTCGGCTTTTGTTTGTGGTTTTGTTTTTTCTTTTTTGTTTTCTTTAATTTTTGAGTGTGTTGCCTGTGGTATCAGGCGTGTGAATTTGCAGGTTTCAGCGTGCTTGCAGTGCAACACTTTGCACTCTTCAAAAGGCACGCTGTTTGTTTAGGCTGCTTAGAACATGCTTGTACCTCAAAACTATAAACTGGGAGACTTAACTAGGTTTTGATGGAAAAGTCACAGAATATGCTAGCATTGGTCTCATTAGTACTGAACAGGAAATCACATAGTAATGACAAAGATGAATTTCAGAGAATAATGTAGCTATATGACAAGCAGGGCTCAGCAAGAAAGAGAATGTGGAAAAAAGCTGTAAAACAGTGATATATGAAACAAGTTGCAAAGCTCTCCCTCTCAGGTTCTAGCATCTCTTAAAACAAGCCTCCCCATGTTTTACAGTTATGGGATTCAGTTGAAAGTATCCATCTGTTGTGGTTGATCTTGGCAGTGCTGGAACACACACCTAATGCTTTCTCAAAACAAGAGGAACTGTCAACAAAATCAGAGACACTTTGTAATACAGATATAAAAATCCATCCTAGCCTTACCTGAACTGCTATTCTGAATAGTGCTATTTCAAGAAAACAAATTCTTGTTAGTGATAGTATTAATCATAGTGAATTATATTTTTGGTACTGGACAGACGTTTTACCTTCAGCTGCAGAGAATGGATAACCTCACTCTGACATGGGTGGCAAGAGGAATGTGGAGCACAAAACAAATATATCTAATAATTTATCAAAAATGTTATTGATTCTATGGATAAATAATGAAATACTGTTTCATATCCATTTCAGATCTAATGTGAAGGAAAAAGATGAAACATTGTAGTAAAGATGGTAATTGATAGCTGCTGCTTGCTTCAAAGTTCCAGAAATATTTGATCACGTAGTCATTTCTGTATATGTTGTGATTTAACCCCAGCCAGCAGCTAAGCACCAGACAGCCACTCGCTCACTCCCCCCCCCCCC
>Ga0065711_1029312_pt1 | contig 36706 bp, 33 predicted proteins | sample Hoacrofraction12_FD_59098 | JGI IMG/M metagenome (GOLD analysis project Ga0065711, IMG submission 59098) | Hoatzin crop microbial communities from Cojedes, Venezuela - Epithelial fraction 12 v2 (version 2) | ecosystem: Host-associated > Birds > Digestive system > Esophagus > Crop | place... | reverse complement strand
TCCTGTGCGGCCTGCTGTAGGTGACCCTGCTTCGGCAGGGGGGTTGGACTAGATGACCCACAGAGGTCCCTTCCAACCCCTACTATTCTGTGATTCTGTGATTCTGTGTTTTTTTCAGTTACGAAGGGTTCGGGAACTCTGTGTATTGTGAAAAATTAAAGAAACTAAAGATTAAAATAAAATCAGTTAGTGGCTTTATTCCTGACTGCCCTGGCCATTTTGAGCTGCAGATGCCTAAACTGCATTCCATAAGGAAAAATCCAGGTGTAAGCGGCCAGCAGGTACAAAAGCACCTATCTCTAAATGTCTTTTTCTGAGACTTACTCCCTCCTCACACACTGTGTTTCCATGATGTGCAGCACGTTAGGAGGAACACAGAGCCAGACATATGCAGCAATAAAACATTTTTAAATTAGCAAGTGATTACACCTCTGGCAGCACACAGCAAAAACAATGTGTATTTGAACAAGCCGGCTGGTATGCCAGAGGGACATATGCTGGGTGGCCTTTGATGAGACGGGATGCAGAGCCATGCTCCTGTCCTGCTGGCATGCTGGCAGCCGCAGGAGCACAGTCCTGCCCTCCCAGTCCCGGCAGCAACCCTTACGAGACTGATACACCTGAAATAACACACATCCATGGTACAATGTAGTAGTGGGGAAGACGACATGTCAGCGAATTCAAGGTTTGACCCACCAGCCCTTGCCAGGTGACCAGTGCCACTGGCTACATCACCCAGGAGCTGCAAAGAGCTCACTGTGCATCCTGCATTTGTGCAGGTGCCGGTCCAGGTCTCGCTCGTAGAGAGAGGGAGAGAAAGAAGAAAGGAAACAAGCTGGGGTGTTTGTGTTGCTTGGAGGAATAATGCGCGTGTGCAGGTTGAGATGGGATTTGTCTCAGAAGATAGCAGGGAGAAGGTCACTGTAAGGGAGGGCTTGGGACTGAGGGGCTAGATGCCATTGTTAACACCACTGCTGTGCTGGCCAGTACAAAGTCCTTTTTAACTGTGTGATACCTCTGTTCCTCACCCGTGAATTTGGGCTGCTCACGTTCCCACCCTGCTGTCCTTCTTGCTGTCTATTGAAAGGGCAAGTGTTGATGGTGGGATGCCATGTCTGCACGTTGGAGCCCCTCCTCATGCTACACCTGCCAGCGAGGACCCGGCCCAGGCTGACATGTGGGCTGGGGTGCCCTGCCTGCTCTTCAGCCCCATCGCTGCCATCCCCCTGCCTGCACAGACCACGGCCACACTGTGCTTGGGGCTGGGCTGCAGCCTGAAGCTGGAAACAGGATTTTGTGTGCCCGCTGTCACCCTCCGGTGAGGCTTTTAGCCTTGTAACTCCTGCAAAGAGTTACTGCTCGCAGCACCAGCAGAGCCAGAGCAGGGTGCCGGCATCGATCACCAGCTGAGGCTCCAGCTAATGGCATTTACAGTTAAGAACAATGGTTAAGAATAACAGAAATTAAACTTCATCTCTTACATATGTCTTGCACCTAAAATACTTGCATAGCACCATATATGCGGTCATAAAAATGATCATCTGAATGCCTACACATTTCCCAAACTGCTGTGTAAATTCCAAAATGCTGTATAAACATACTTTGCACAGCGCTTGTGGGTGACAGGCAAATTCTTCTCATAACAACAGGCCTGTTGTTTCCTGAGTAACAAATGTATGCCAGAGGGAAGCAGCGAAGAAAGAGATGTTAGGAAAACCTAAGTGCAAACTGAGGGGAAAAGCATGAAGAGAAAATAAAAGAGGCCAAATTAACAACTTCAGTGACTCCACTAACAGGGCTGTAATTGCAACAGAAGTGAAATTTAACCCAACAAACAGGACTGACAGACAGTGTTTAGCTAGTGCGGGAATTTATCTGACAGCTGCGGAACGGTTCCTTGAACAGCTGATCATGACTGCACGTTTCCATAAGCCGGGCTTTGGTCCCCCAGCTTTGTTCCTGCTTGCACACATCCCAGTGCTCAGCTTTCACTTTGAATTGTAGGTTGGGATGAAACCCCCGACTGGTGTTGGAGTCAGTCCAAGAGCTCCACGAACACCAGTGCTGAAAGGGTTGTAACCTCATCAAGCTACTAAACAAGGGCTGTTTCTGTTTTTCTGAAGCAAAGGGGTTTTTCATGATTCTAATAATTGTTTCAGTAAGAATACTGGAACAATCTTTCTTGTAAAACCTACCCAAAACAATCCAAAATCTCTGTGTTTTGGCTGCCTTAAGCAAAACTGTTTTCAGCTCCTTTAAATTACTTTTTTCTTTATTTTTTGCAAAAATAGGTGAGATTTTTGATCCTCTCTAGAAGTGTAGTAGAGTGAGGAGGATATTCCCAGTTCTGCAAGCCCTCGCTACCTGCTGTGCCTTACTATCAAGTCCAGTCCCATAAAAGTCCACAAAACTGTTCATAATCATAAATATTTCCAGCACCAACTTCACAGCTTTTCTGAGAGGGTTCCTAAATGTACCTATGTGGACCACAGCTGGTCTAAGGTAACATGGTCCCTCTAGACATATAGGTGTGATCGATTTTCAAATCTGGCATAACTGTTCAATCAACAACAGAAATTTCCTGTGTCAGAAGTGCGCCAAAGTGAATAAAAGAATCAAAAAACTATGTATCATTTTTTTCATTTTGCTCAGTCAGTAAAGCAGAGCGTGCCTCGCTACCCTGTATTCATGGAGCTTTCCACGCATGTGGATTAGGACCAGACTTCCCTGAAACTTCATGTTCTGCACAGTCCAGGTTTCTTTTTTGTAGTTACTCACCCTGCTATTTGTGCACGCATGGGAAAAATGTGGGAGCCCCAAGGCGGGCTAAAGCACAGTGCCATGTTCGTGGGGATCCCAAGGAACCACTGTGGACTGCGGGGTCAACACCCGCGCCCTCTTCCAAAGGCCTCCTGAGGCTGCCTTTGTGCTCACTTTTGCTGTTCCCACCTCTCCCGCTGCCTGCGGGACTCCACACCTGTGTGTGACCAAGAAACAGAAAGGCATCCTTGGCTCAAATAAAATCCACAGACGTGAAGAGCCGCTCAGTCTGCGGGCTCAGCCCTTCCCTTCCTCACGGCGCCCAGCTACATGGGCCTCATCCTCAGAGCACAGCAGGGCCGGGACAGCCCTGCTTCCCGCAAAGGACAGGACAAGGCTACAGCCCCCTTAGGCCATGGGCTGGAGCTCTACAAGCCCCGCGCAGAGCTCCCTGCTTCCTGGGGAGCTGGGCAGCGGGTGGGCTTGGTGTGGCACCACAGCGTGCTACCGCCTGCCTCCGGTTTCCCCCAGGTGTGGCACTGGGACGTACGTCCCTTCTGCTGTGCGGCCGGAGGAGCCCGGTGCCACCACCAAGGGGATGCGGGCAGAGGACGTAATTTGTGGTACACTTCCCATGCATCACGGCATGCTTTTGTGTCCAGCGATTTACAAAACAAGCCGAGCAGAAGAGCTTGCATTATATGAAACACAAATGACCGAGAGACTTAACAGTTTTCAACTTTAATTTTTACGGCTGCAATCTCTTCTTCTAAGTTGCGGATACACATCTGTGACACTTGGATCACTACCAAGGTAAAAGCTTGACAGATGGTTGACAAAACAATCACCACAACAAAGGACAGTGACCAGTACTTAATGGTTTAGTGCAATTAAGACACAGTCCTGGCTTATTTTTCAGCCTGGTGGACATACTGAGTCCATTTACTAGTGGTTTCACATGCCTGAAAAGTAGGAAACAATTTATTACAGAGATCAGCTTTAGAACCACATACTTATTTTTCATAACAATGCTAGTGTCGAGCCCCAGGTGATTACTCCAGCTTTAGCTCACATTCCCACACTGGATTTGGGTAACATGTAGGAGTCATGACCTGAATTTGTAAAATTTACACAGATGTTAGCAATGCAAAACCTCCACCTGCATGACTTTCCACCGCAGAGAGTCCCCGATCCACCAGCATGGAAGCAACCTGCCACCCCAGTCCACTCAGGAAGACCAGGCATGTTGGAGGACCCACCTCTCCCACGTGCACATCTCACTGCCCCACTTTCAGAGGTCTCTTTCTCAGCCACAGAAAAGATGTTTGTGCATTACCCTGAAGGCTGAGCCGTGGGACTGCTGTGGCCCCGCTGAAGGGATGGAGATCCACCTGGAGGGGGCTGCTGATGGTCCACACCACAGAAAAGGGCTGAAAAGGTCCCCCAAAAGTGACAGGGTCCCATGAGCACACCTGCAGTAGTGTGTGGTTGAGAGCCCTTCTCACAGGAGGATTTGGGTGGCAGCCTGGCCCTGCAGGGCAGGAGGAGAAGAGGTGAGAGGGGAATATCAAGGGAGGAAAAGGGGAAGCAGCAGAGGAAGGCTGAGCTGTGCCTGGCCGGGGTAGTCAGGCAAGGACAAGGTGGCATGTGGTGGGCAGCACACAAATGAGGAGAAAAGCCATATCTCCACACTGAAGGTGGCGAGCAGGGTTGCTCCCTCAGCCGCTACCCTTCCTTCTACTCCCCACACAGAGGAAGAGGTGTGAGGGCACAGGGCCTATGGCCACTTTCTTGCCTCTGCCATCAGCTGCAGCTGATCTTGGAAACTCAGATCTGCCCTGCATGCCTGGGGACATCCCTAGAAGATCCTTCTGCTGTTAGTGATGTTTTCTGGAACTGAAGGCTTAGTGCCCAGGGGATATGGTGGGAATTATGAGGGCTGTGGAGCAATTCTGGTACACCGACGCAAGCTCCAGCTACCAGCCTGGCACGTGCTGCCTTGGAGGTGTTATTGCTCCGAGCGCCTCATGCACCGGTGCAGGCAGCAGCCCACGAGCAGCAGCGAAGGGTGCATGCTGCATGGCAGCCCTCTCTGTCAAGCACAAGGCGCCGTGGGCAGTGATGGAGCCAGGAGCCTACTCTCAGTGAGGATGCAGATGCAACAGAGTTAACAGCTTGTTTATTCACGCTGGATCCTCCTAGTATCTCTGGGAGAAGCCAGATGTACTAGCAAACCATCAGTGTAGCTGTCCTCATATCAGCCACGGAATTAGCCAGGTCTGTGTTTTAGCAACCTGTGTGTCATTGCAATGGACCCTCAGATGTTTTGGCATCCAGGTGTGAACAGCCAAAACCAGTAAGCAAGTCTCTGCTCTTTTCCCACCTTTTGCATCCATGCTGCAGGTGTCCTGGTGCCTTTGCATAGTGAAAGGGCTACTTCCAGCAGGGATGCAATTTCTTCCCTGGGAACCCAAGGCTGTGCTCACAAGTCTGCCCACCAACTCCGCAAACCAGCCTTGAGCAGTCTGACATCTGAATCTTGTGAAGGTCCTGCCAGTCTCAGAGAGGATTTGGATCACAAAACCTTCATCCACAAAACCCTACTGCTACTGCCTTCCAGAAGTGCACCAGCATTTGCATCTCCTGACATACTCAGGGGCTTCCTCAGGTGCATTGCTCCCTTCCTGGTCTTCTGCAGGGAGGCCAGAGGTTTGTTCTCCACTATTCAGACTAAGCCTGGAAACAAGAAGAGGCAAGAAAAAGCTAATGTCAATTACTTTCAAACAGTTCAGATCAGATCATCAGCAAAGAAAAGCTGAAAGCTGCTCTTTTGCTCTTTCTGCTGCTGATTGAAGGACTCCGAGCAGGCAATCCCAGTGGTCCTCTCAGCCTGAGACAAAGCCCCAGTCTGAAGACTGCAGGGGTAGTGATGATCCCCAGACAGGATGCAGCTTCAGCAAATGAACCCCTGAAAACAACAGACTGTAAGGGTAAGGACTTGGCATCATCGTTAGAGCTTTGGAATGGGAGTCCTGTAATGGTGTTGGTGTCAAACCAAACCTTGCAGTTAGCAGAGGCGAAGGTTACTGGGTTTTACGCTTTATCATCTTGTTGCAGTTGAGAGTCAAGTCCTGTGTAACCTTATCAGATGTAGCAGGCGCTTCCAGCTGCCACTCAAGCACAGCTGAATACCTCAGGGATGCAACCCTGATCGGCTGCAACGTGCTTTCCTAAACTGTGATGTGACCAGAAGTCAGTATTAGACTGGAAGTCAGTATTGGACTGGAGTATTAGATTAAGGAAAGCAAAGCATGCAGACCATACAAAACACTAAGGGGGCATGACTTTCAACAGCCTGGCACCTCACCGTGCATCTAAGTTTAAAGAGGTTTCCAAATACCGCCCTGTCAGGACGGCATGACTTTATGCTTCTCGGGTACTGTCAAGAACAATGAAACAGGAGAAGCAGAGTTGGGAGGTGGTTTGCAGAAAATAATTGTGTTTGTCTGGCCACCTTTCTGGCTCTCCCCCCATGTTTCTGTGGGTAGGGCTAAGAATTTGAAGATCTCTGTTCTCATCCATGTGCTAGATTCTCCTCTGCAGCATCTCTCTCAGAGTAAAGGCAACTCGCAAGGATAAAGGAAACAGTAACAGACACATAGGACCTTTGATCCCTGGTCTTGTGCTGAAAAGATGGGTTATTTTCCTTTTTTGCACAATTTCTGTTTCACATTACAGGCAGGTATTTGGTGAAAACACAGTTGCAGTGAGTTATCTCATTTTGGGAATGGATGAAGAGAGAAAATGCCATACTCAGTCACATGATGCACGGCAGTGAGCTTCAGGTACAGGAAATTTTATTACTCCAAAAGCTCAAACTTCAGAATCAAATCACTGGTTTTACCTTGTACCTAATGTGAATGATAATAACAATAATAATCCCCTTTTTTTACACTAGAAATCAGCTCCACTGAAACCATCTCCTGTTCAGGTTCTCTTTGCAGCACTGTTTTAAAGGCTGCAAGGGGAACATAAAACTGACATCCAAACCATCTGTTCACCAGCATTTCATCTCTTTTGCTCTAATCTCCTCACACATACGAAAATTATCCAGCTGTCTGTCTGCATACATGGACACACGGGATTTCAAACATGCAAGGATCTGTGATATTCTTTCAGCTGCCAAAAAATTCCTGTGCACATTACCTGGTTAAACCTTATCCTTCTCTGCAACAGAAAAAGTACCTGTGCTAGGAGAGTCAGATCCGGGGATTTACACTAATAAATGCTGATCCAACTACACGTCAAGCATTGATCTTCTAATGATACTTTTTTGGATTTCAACACATAAATCCTTAATAAAGCATTTTTAGATGACACTAAGATATTGGTCCTCCAGCCAAAGTTAACAGTAACAAAGATCACAGAAATAAAAAATTCTTTTACTGAGAAAATATGTGAAAAACATAATACAAAATGGATATGACTGCTACATCACCAGCAAGATAATGGACAAACCTGTCTACAGTTTGTCCAGAATCCTGTCCCATCTACTTTAAAATAGCAAAAGGCTTGCATTGAAGTGGTTGGTGAAGTTCTGAAATTCGTTACAACGAAAAAGCCTCTCCAAGAGTAACAGGTAAGCCGCTCTCTACCATAAGGCCCAGAACCTTATCTCTGCAGCTTTTGCTAGAGCAGAGGGGAACTGTTTCTTGCCTTTCAGAGGCTCATGTAGCATCCCCAGTGGCAGCAAAGAGTTAAAAACCAGACACTTATGCTTCTAGTTTAGAGGCCAAAAAATTACTTCACATTCTTGGGAATAAACTAATTGCCAGATGCACATGAGAGTAGATCCATGTGTAAAAACACAGTACAGAAACATTCCTGATTAATGAAGGGTTGTACAGTCAAAGCACCCATACTGCCTAAGGCTCCTGCAGGACCTACCAAAACATCCAGCTCACCCAACCAGTAAGTTAGCTACTTCCAGTCAGTATAAATGCAGATCTGTTAACGGCAGAGGTGCGGGGAAGGCTGTGATGGCTTTGGGCTTGTTTCTGAACAAACGCCAGGGAGCGGGGCGAGGAGGGCTGGGCCCCACTGCACTTTTCAAGGCACAGTGGTACCACAGTGTCAGGCACAGGGCAGACCCACGCTGGACCCACGGGGCAGAGTTCGGGTCAGACCTAGAGGTCAGGTAGTAGGTCCTTAGCTCTGCTCAGAGGCAGCAAGAGCTGAGCCGCAGCAGGGCACCGCCCCATGAATGGGGGTCTGCTGGCTGCCATCTCTGCAACCCGCTTCACTGACAGGCGTGAGAACCCCGTGTCATCTCAGGCTTCACCTCCTCACTTCGGGCCACCCAGGTGGATGTTTGGTGACCTTCTCCAGTGGAAGGGGGAGGCTGGTTTCTGTGGGGGGAAGCAGTGAGGAGGTAGTGTCATGGGTAAGGGACAAACCTGCCTGAGACACTTCCAGCCCCAGCACTTGTACCGAGCTGTCAGCCAGGTGCCTTCCCCCTCCACCTGTGCTCCCCTCACCCGTCTGCAGGAGACTTCAAGTAGGGAATGGCGAGAACTTCTCCTGCAGCTGCCTTTCCCCTTGGGCCTTGTTTACTGTTTGAATTTGTCTGCTTTCAGTTTCCAGCCTTTGGTTCCTGTTATTCAATGGGATTAAATAATTCTTCATGGCCCTGGATTTTCTCCCTAAGCAGCAATTCGCAGTCTATAAGCAAGCTCTTTTCAGATTGTTTTCCTTGTCGTTAATTTGTGCTAAATGTACTGAGCCCTGAAGACTCTCGCAGTAAGGGACTTGCTCCTGCACCTGGCTGTCTTCTGTGTCCTTTTCCTCCAGGTATCTCAGTTTTGTCAGAATCTGTAAAAAATCTGTGTGCTCTCTTCCAAGATGAGCCTGTTTGTCCAGTGTCCTGAGACAACCTCACCTTCTCTTCATTTGTCATCCAAATATGTTTGAGCAAAGAAAGAGCACAGAAAAAACATTCGATTTATCTTTATAGATCTGATTGATTTAGTGCCATCCACAGAGGATAATGGGGCCTGGACAAGCATAAAAGGAGGAGATTTAGTTTAGATTAGCATTAACTTGTCTTGCCACAGCGGAAACTGCAAAATCCCGAGACAGTTGGACCTCTGCAGTCCCACAAGCCTCCTCCAGAAGTGCCATTTCCAGGCCCCTGCTCCACCACAGATAAGTCAGTCCCGAGTTACCCCTTCCACAGAGTTTAACTATTTTCAGTCCCACCAAAATGTGGTGCTTCTCACTCCACTGCAAGTGTCATTTGCAACAACCAGTGGTATCCAGGCAGGCAGAAATCCACCCCAGGCATGACTTGCAGCAGCTGTACCCTTGCTGTCATGCTTTTTGCCCTATGCCACTGCTTCCAGCAAACTCCTGAACTAAATCCTGACCTGACGTACAAGCCATACTTTTTTCCCCATGCTGGGTGTTTTATGAATGTCATCACAAACTCATCTGCGGGAGCACAGTTGTAGCTGCACCAACATTATTTCTGTGGCTTTGCGATAATCACAGACTTACACAGTGGCAGAGGCTGGGAGGCCCCTCGGGAGATCACCTCGTCAGTCCCCAGCTCAGAGCACAGCCAGCTGGAGCAGGCTGCTCACAGCCATGCCAGGTCTTGAAGATCTCTGAAGACAGAGACTCCACAGCCTCTCTGGGCAACCTGTGCCCGTGTTTGGCCACCATCCTAATGCATCCCAGCAAGATTTTATCCGCCTTTGCTGCGAGGGCACATTTCATATTCAAGCCATTGCCCACCAGTGTGGTGAGCTGAAAGCCTGCAGGGCTTTCTCTGCACAGCTGCTTTCCAGCTGGTCAGCCCTCAGCCTGCACTGGTGTCTGGGCTTGTTCCTCCCCAGGGCAGGACTTTGCATTTCCCTTCGTCGAACTCGATAAGCAACCTCTCCAGCCCATTCCCCAGCCAATGGAGGTCCCCGTGGATGTCAGCACAGCCCTCTGGTACCAAACACAAACACACTGAAATGCTAGTGCTTACATAAATTTCCTTACTGCTCCCCACAAATTAACTGATGCTACCACTGGGCAAAGGCCAATGCCAGCACGAGAATAAATGCAACATCCATTCCCAATGTCTGTTAAATTTGGGCTAGTTCCTGCTTAGCCCATGGAATTATACATTATATGCAAATTTTCTTCTTGCATCTTTTTCCCACTTGTATGTGTCTGGTAGATAGGCTCAGTGGAGCACCCTAGAGAAAATCAGTGCAAGAATAATGGAAAATGAGGCACAAACCAAAACTGTGGACCTCATATGCAGTTCGGGGGAAGGGTTTTGGGAGAGGCAGGAAAGGAAAGTGGGATGAGTGGGTCTTCTATAGACTTTGCTGGTTGTGACCCAGTAAATGACAAGTGGTGGCAGAGCAGTGTGTATCTAACTGTGCTCCTAACAGTGTGCCTCTGAAACAATTTAAATGCCTCATTGTTCATAGCAGAGGCCAATCCTGAAATACAGGCAAGTCTAATAGGGCCCAGGCAAGTTCAAATATGACTTCTTTGACTCCGTGTCAAAAGTCAGCCTTCTGGGACAAGCTGGCTCCTCACACCTCTTCATGACTCTTGGAGTGCATTACTTTTTCCTGTTTCTTTTAAAAGAAAGCCAACTAGACAGTTCCCAGAGGTGCAGAGCAGGGGTCAAAATGCTGAGCAAATGGAAATGCGTGCCAAGGTGTGTGCTGATCTGGCGGAACCATGGTCCAGGATTCCCACTTCTCTTCTGCTTCAGCAGAACTCATTTCAATTTAACAGTTAGGACTGTTCAGTTATTCTGACTTGCACATGCAATAATGGCACCCCAAAACTGCAGCAAGACTCAGGACTTCTCTGGAAGAAGAGTTTGCTCCTGGTCCAGAAAATTTAAATGAAAGAGGTCCATGTTTGTCTCTTCAGTGACAAACTTCCCTAGCAGATTCAGCATGCAACAGCATGAATCATTGCTCAGTGTACTCTGAGCTCATGTCATTGGTAGCCAGCCACATGATTTTCTTAATCTAATATAATGAAATCAACGGAATAATAGGAAACCCTTTCATTCTTGACAGAACAAACACCAGCTGATTTCATTGTGTGCTGGCAAGCAGAGTTATTAACTGTCAAAACAAACCAAAACAACAACAAAAATAAAAATTTCTACAGAACAGAAAAACGGTTTTCTAATAATCTGTTCTTAAGTTCAGTTGGGTGAAGACAAAGCTTAAAAAAATCCTCTTTTTACTTGAAATTTCTGATACCTTCCTCCCTCTTCTTCTCTCTTTCACACACACACACTATTCATACATCATGCTCCAGCTTGTGACCCCTGCTATTCCAAACCATGAATATGATACAGAAAAATTGTAAATGTAAATCAAAAACCTATCAGAGATGTTTGATGCCCTTTTTCTCATCTCAGACACAATGGTGATGAGATATGTAAAATGTCTTCTCTTCACCTAAATGACTTGCTTTCTGACCAAAGTGCTTAGGAGGACAGTTTTGGTGGCTGTGGTAGGAACATTCCTGCAAGTAAAAATTTCAGTCCTTGAGAAACCATCCTCAATACTTTATTTTCTGAAACAGAAACAACAAGTCATGTGAAGGACATGCCTGTGGGAGCCAGCAAACTCTGGGTGTCAAGTGCAGAGAAGTCCTCACTGAAAAGGAGGAGGAATTTTATCGCGTGGAGGAAACATGGTACTCTGGTGCTCCTGGCAATCCTCACTAGCTGCAAGGGAGAAGAATGCCCCTCTGGCATGTTCTGCGCTGGGGATGACGCCACATGCCGCACTGCTCTCGTAACCCAGGATGACATAGTCTTCCCAAGGCTCTGCTGTGGGAAACTGGAAACAAACTACCAAAGCTCTTTTCTCCCAGACACGGGGAAAAAGGAAAATCAGACTACTCATTGTCAGCATTCTTCTACTTGTAGATCCTTCAAAAACATAGAAAAATCTTCTAGCATTGCCAAGAAAACAATCCAAGAGGAAATGTGGGTTGCTTTTAAAGCCTTCACACAAGTTATGTCAGCCACCTTTGTATAATGGCAGTGGAGCCAAGCCCTTCAACTTGGTTGTTTCCCCCAGACTTCTTCATCTCTTATGATTTCAGCCTTCAAAGGCATCCCTGAGTCCAGTTTACATCAGCGCAGGCATGCTTTGAGCTAAATCATTCCCAAAGGTCCAAGCGAGAGCAAGCAATGTTTGTGAATTGGATAGGCTTAACTAGATATGTGGTACCTCTTCTCTCCACAGCCACCACGGCAAGGGGATTTCAGTTCAGAGGGGAACCTAGTGCAAGGAGGAAGATGTGGGTCAAAGGCAAGGCCAATGCATCTGCTGCAGAAGAGTAATCTGGTAACAGCTTTACTTTACTTTACCAGCAAGCAGGCATCCTTTCTGAAACAGCAAGAACAGGTTCTCTTGTGCTACGACAGAAATGGTCCTGTACTTGCTGACCTGAGAGGTGATGCTCAGGAGACAGATGAAATTACTGAACAGAGTGTTTGGCAGTCGGCAGGGTTCAGCACAGAGCGGTAGGAGAGCAGGACATGCCGCTCTAGGGACGCACGTGGGAGCTGCACAATGCACCTTGCATGTGGGATTACTGAAGAGCATCTGGTTAGGATTACAGAGTCAAAGCTGTTCTGCATGGTTGTTTGAAATAAATAAGTGTTGTGTATTCCCTCACAGTGATTGCCTCACAAGCTGTTGTTGAGAGGGAAATGTAAGCATGCTGTGTCTGAGTTAGTTTTTGGAGAGTTAGCTGAGTGCTCTGGCACTGGCAGCCCAAAATACATTTGGTGTGCGTGTTTAACTTACAGCGTGGCTGTTCCAGGGCTGTGTATGTTGCTAAATAACATTCCCATTGTTTCACTCGTTACATTGCTCTCAGTATTTGGCTTGGCTTTTGTTTTATGTCCCAGTCTCTTTAAAGCCTGTCTAATGGAAAATGCACAGCCCTTTCCTGAACCTAATTTAAAAGAGCCTTTTTTGTCCCAGCTTCTGTGAATCTCCCACCTCCCTGGCAATTTTACATGTCCTCTCTTACCTATAGAAAAATACTTACTGTTATGGCTTCAAAAAGAAAAGCTTAAGGAGGGGCTGTAAAATTTTACTAATTTATGTATAGCATAGCCTATTTACAGGTCCTGTCAACAGGTTCACTTTACCCACAGGAAAAGGAGGTTAAAAGATCCTGCTCGTGACAGCAGCAGTGCTTTGCACAGAGCTGGGTGCCTGGCAAGGTGCATGCTGTGGCTGATGTGGTAGGTGCACATCTGGGGGGGCTGCAGGACCCCGACACGCTCCCGCAGCCTTCCTGCAGAACCCTGGGAATCAACAGCTCTCAGCCCCACACAGTCACAAGCTGCCTGCCACGGGTGGGGGGGTGTCCTGCCCCACGGGGCTCCTGAACTGCTGCCTGCACTGAGGTCTGCACTTGGCAGCAGCTGCTGGACGCCGCTCCTGCCCCACTCCTGCCTGCCGCTGCTGCCGGCGGCTGAGCTCTGGGGGAGCCTGTACCTGTGCCTTGGGCAGAGCCCGAAATTTTCAGCTGCCTTAGGCCCCAGGCGCTGCTTGGAGGCTTTTATGCCCCTAGCTCCAGGGTCACCTACGTAGTCAACTTCCCCATCCTACCTGGTAACTTTCAGCGGAGCTAGGGAAATCTGGACTGTCCAAGTGACTTAGGCAGATTGAAGCCTGGTCCTGTGGCTTGCTGTCTCCCCATTCACCATCACCAAGACTGACTAGGAACTGGAAGCCTGGAAGCTCCAGCCTCCCCTCCGTAGGGGAGCTGGGAAAGAAGTTGAACGTTTGGGAGCTTAGGGTCCTGCATCTGCAGGAGCTTTGGCTCTCTGGAAACCACTGGGCAGGCTGCCAAGAAGTGGGGAAGCCATCCAGAATCCTGGCAAGAGAAGAAATGAACCCATCAGCACTCCGAAGGCTGTCCCAGTAACTTGCTGTGACTCTGCAGCGCCTTGCTGGAAATTAGCTGCCTGCAAAATTCATACAGGGATGAGAATACAGGGGAGAAGCATCTGCGGCGAACTGAGGAGCCAGAGTCCTTCTCCCAAGCATTAGGAAGCACAGTCCTGCAGCTATCCCAAAGCAAGGCACAGGAGACACCTAAAACACAAGGCCTGCAGACTGTGATGAGAGGTGTTGCTGGGCCCTGATCTGGGGTTTGAGTTCCTTATGACTGACTAAGGCTTAAACTAGAGTGGCTGAAAATATGGTCAAGCCAATTGATTACCATATTAATTATGTTTCACGCTTTTGATGGCTGCCTTTTCCCCATTTCTTAGCATGTGACTTCAGAAAGAAGTTTTTGTCTTTCAGTGATGCGTCAGAGATGAGTTACTGGGATGTATTTGTGCTCCTAGTTACGAAAAACCTCCAAACCCTGGTGAGAGTATTGCTCTTTTTAACATCTTTAGCGTCTTGCTCTCTTAACCTGATGAAGTTCAACAAGGGCAAGTGCAGGGTCCTGCACCTGGGGAGGAACAACCCAATGCACCAGTACAGGCTCGAGGCGGACCTGCTGGAGAGCAGCTCTGTGGAGAGGGACCTGGGTGTGCTGGTGGATGACAAGTTGACCATGAGCCAGCAGTGTGCCCTGGTTGCCAAGAAGGCCAATGGGATCCTGGGATTCATTAAGAAGAGTGTGGCCAGCAGGTCGAGGGAGGTTCTCCTTCCCCTCTACTCTGCCTTGGTGAAGCCCCATCTGGAGTACTCTGTCCAGTTCTGGGCTTCTCATTTCAAGAAAGATGAAGAGCTACTGGAGAGAGTCCAGCAGAGGGTTACAAAGATGATTACGGGACTACAGCATCTCTCCTATAAGGAAAGGCTGAGGGAGCTGGGCTTGTTCAGCCTGAAGAAGAGAAGGCTGAGAGGGGACCTTATAAATGCTTACAAATATCTTAAGGGTGGGTGTCAGGAGGATGGGGCCAGGCTCTTTTCAGGGGTGCCCAGTGACAGGACAAGGGGTAACGGGCACAAACTGAAGCATAGGAAGTTCCATCTGAACATGAGGAAGACCTTCTTCACTCTGAGGGTGACGGAGCACTGGAACAGGTTGCCCAGAGAGGCTGTGGATTCTCCTTCTCTGGAGATATTCAAGACCCACCTGGACAAGGTCCTCTGCAGCCTGATGTAGGTGACCCTGCTTCGGCAGGAGGGTTGGACTAGATGACCCACAGAGGTCCCTTCCAATCCCTAACATTCTGTGATTCTGTGATCAGGGGAGTGGGGCAGAGGTTAGGGGGCAGCAGTGTCCTTTCTCTGGGACAATGTATATTTCCTAACACCATTTTTTTCTCCTAAGAATTTTTCTGGTATTCAGACACCTAAAATATTGATGACCTCTTTGCTTTACCTCCTTCTCTCTTCCTGATACACATTGCACACTTTTTTTGGCTTTTAATCTTACAAGAAAAAATCAGTAGGCTTGAAAAAAGTGATCAATAAATGTTTTTGATGTGTGGCATGTATGAAGCAAATGCTGCCTAAACCCTTCTGTGCTGGGATCTGTGGGGCAGCTATCAGTAACTGCAAGGGATTGGGCTCAATAACTAAAATGGTCATTCCCGCATTCCCACATCCAGCACAAGGCAAGGAGTTGTTTTGGAAACATTGGAGAAGAGACAAGGAGAAGTTACAGACTGACAAAGAGTTCAAGGACTTGTTATGACCTCCCCTGCAATGCAGACCACTGACTGCTGCAGACACTTAAGCTGCTTTGCAAAAATAAACCACCTGATCTTTCTCCCACTGAGTACTGGAGAAAGACAAAAGTCAAGGCTGACACCTGAAAAGCAAAGCTATCTGTATTTTCTTATATTAAACCACAAGAGAAATTGTACAGGAGACCTCTGGGAGACCTAGAAAAAGGACTTTAATTTTTGTAAAATTTATGTTTTTCTTTTTTTTTCTTCTTTCTGTTCCTTTCACTCTGTATAACAAAGAGCTTTGCTCTGATTTAGCAAATAATTTTTCAGGATAGTAAATACTTGTGCTGTCTCTGCATCTCTCCAGCTCCTCAGAAAAAGCACTGGCTTACCTTGCTGCCAAGAGCATGGTCACGCCTGCTGCTGAGACAAGGTAGTCTGCACGTGAGACCATGCTTCAGCTGCCCCGTTCTGCACTCTCACATAGCCTGCACTTCTCCATCAGCTGCTCTGCACCTTCTGCTGGAGGTCTGAAATGAAACCCACCCTTTTCTCCTGAACAAGAACAGATTCCCATCCATGTTTACTGGATGCAGGCGCCTCTTGCAGACCTTTGTCAGGGTTCCTGCTCTGTTACCCACCTCCATCTCCCACAGACTCAGCACTGCACAGCCTGGAAGCTGTTGCCCCCAGTGCAGTGGTACCTGCTGCCCTACAACATCAGGCTGGAGAAGTGGCCAGGGTTTCTTGGAGCCTTACGGTTGCGAGGTTGAGGTCGAGATGTATTTGGTGCACTGACTTTCTCCATTCCAGAAGAGGCTGTTGTTCAACATCTCCAGATGCCAGGTCTTTCTTAGAGAGACAGCTCCAGCTGGGAGACTGTTACCGTCCTCAGCCCTGTTGGAACTGTGGGAGAGAAAGAGAATCTGCTTGGTGACCAACTGAGGGTTGCTGAATGGTTGCTGAAAAGTCTCCAGGTACATTCAAAATTTCAGTAGATCTTGGGGCTGGAGATGACTTGAAAAAAAATCTCACGCTGTTATTCTGCAACTGTTACAAGGTGCTTGGGACCCTGTTTGGACCCAGAATGACATAATCTGACATTAAACCAAGGGTCTGATTCAAATGTAGATCACACAAGGTAAAATGATTTCTGTTCCTTATTCTTACTGGCAGTCCCTGAATTTCTTACAGGATGCACGCAGATAACTGTGCCCAGAGTCCCCCGTGTTGCACTGGGTGTAATGTGCCTGCTCTGATGCTTCTACAGCTCTCTTCTTCCCCAAGACAAATTTTAGTCTGTCCAGTATAATGCAGCACTAGCACAGTCTGACAGTGTGAAATCCACCCCTGTCCAACACAGTCACTGCTGTGCTTGGCACTGGTCAAGCGCCAAGGTCTGACAGCCATGCAGGCATCCTAAGCGCCACGGAGTCTATCAGCCAAGTGTGAGCACTCCCTACAGACGCAAAGAGGAGCGGACTTGTGGAGGAGCTTGTTTTGGCATGGTTGGCATTTTGTTGCAAAGGAAACTTTTACAGGGGCAATACTTCACTGGTACAAGCCTGTTGGTGGTGTGTGTGAAAGGAGGGGCAAGGACAAAGAGAAGATGAGAGCGCAAAAGCCAGCTGCAATCCCTGAGCCACAGTGGGGATGTGGCTACTTGACAAACCATGGGTTGGAAATCTTTGTGGTGAAGAGTTTGGATTGCCCTCCAGTGGTCAAATGGGATTTCAGATCCCAGCACAAGTCAAAGGCAATGTCAAGAGAAAAGAAATTTGGAGGAAGAAAAAATCAGCAACTAGAAGCAACCTGTTGTATATTTTACAGGATGCTGGCATCTGTATCATCGTCATGGCAGCACATCTATTACAGATACCTAACATTTGCCTTCTTCCTTTTTAATCTCAGCTCCCATACGGTCACTTTCCTGTGATCATGCAGACCTTCGCAGCTGTCACTGGCTGACCAAGCAGCTGCTGGGACCTTCACTGGCGGACCAGGGTGGGACAACCATGTACATAAGGCCGAGGTCAGCAGTCAGTGCTGTATCCAGAGAGACACACCAAACAGAATTACATACAGCAGAAAAAACAGTCCCCTTAAAAGCCCAAGTCAGACCACCAGTAACAACATTCATATGAAAAACAGTAAAGAATACATCTGAATCAAATCTGGAGTCAAGGGCCCTTCCTCTTCTCTCATCCCTTGACCTTGCTGGCACCAGTAGGAGCAAACACAGATGGTAACACAGCAATCCTGTTCTGGTTATGTGCCACCATTCATCTTTCCTCTCTCTCTAACTGTAAATGCAAGGCCCCTGTAGGCCCTATTCACCGGGTATGAAGGGAAGACAAGACAAGTTTGGCGTGGTCAGGGTTTGGGTTTTTTTTTCCAGGACAACACTTGTTCCACATACATTTTGGCTGAAGCCTCAGCTTTCATCTTTTGGCTACAGATCTGACTCCTGTGTACTTTTCTGCCTGTCCTTGGTGAGAACAGCGCAGGACAGGGTGGGAAGACTGTGAAGGGAAATCAGCTCTTTGTACATCCTGGGTTCATTCAAAATTCCTTGGCAAAACCTTTCCAGATATTGCTTGCTCTCTTGCTGTGTTGCTGCAGGCCCGGTTCAGCTGAGTGACTAATGAGCAAGGCAGAAAACTGTCAGATGTATCTTGGAGACTAGAGTGGCAACCAGAGAGACACCTTCTCCTCGGAGGACAGAAAACTGGCACTTGGCCAGCCTGTGAATCTTTCCAAAGGAGGCCTTTGATATCTAGGAGCTGACTGTAGTCTAAAGACCTGGTTCAAGAGAGATCTGAGCCACATAGAGATCATAGATCATAGAAATACAGGGCTGGAAGTGGTCTCAGGTGAACGCCTTCCCCACTCCACGCATGGAGTCAGGATGACTACATCTTGGCATCTCCTGGCAGATGTATGCTTGATGTGTCCTTAAAAATCTCCAATCACAAAAATAACAAGTCTTTCTAGGTATTCTCCTCCAGTCCTGGATTTTCTTAACAATAAAAGGTGTTTCCCAATGCTCAACCTTAATCACCTTTGCCATAAATTAAACCAGTTCTTCCCGAATCCTTGAGGGCACAATTCATCACAGTCTTTCACAGTGATGTTTTAAGTACGGAGAGTCTTCCATTATGTCCCATCTCCGGATGCTTTTTTTCTAGATTTAAATAAACCCCACATCAGTTCCTTGAACCTTGCCTTATAGGTCATGCTTTCAAAACTTCTCATCATCCTGTTGGTCTCCTCTGGCTCTTTTCCAATTAGTCTCCATCTTTCGCCAAGTGGATGGCCCCAAAGCAGACACAATGCTCCAGTAAAGACCTCACCCACACCAAGCAAAGCTGAAAAACTACCTTCTGTACATTACACAACACATCTGTTATTAAACACCAGTACAAGACCAGCTGTGGGTTTTTTCCACTTTCTTTACAACATCCTATTGTTAGGTTATTAATTCAAGAATTGTCGGTCCCCACAGACCCATCATCAGCTTCACCTCCTGTCCTATAGTACAGCTTACATGTGTTGCTAAATCAAGACCTAAATTGGAAGTAATTCCACGGAAATCAATGGTGTAATTGCAGCAGCAAAAATGGTGTAATAAAAGCAACAAGCAGCAATATCAGAACCAAGTCATATTCTGAGTACTGGTGTACTTAGACTTCAGAGAGCTAATATGCCCATACTGTGCATTGACTTTGCTTTTGGCAGAAATCTATAGAGTTCTTGGCTATATCCTTAGCAGATATTATGTGCATTCATATTTTTATTTATGAGCAGCTCCCTCTCCTAACCTTTTGAGCATCTGTAAGAGCAGGATCCTAAATCTTGCCCCCATCTTGCACCAGCAGTGTTTATAGCATGTAGTTGTGTATCACTCAAGGGTGTGGATGTGCAGATAGTGACAGCAATCCAAGAAAATAGACACCAAAGACTTGGAAATATAGTCCCCAGTTTTGACTTACAATGTTTTCATCTTCTAGTCATACCTAGTGTAGTAGGTATTCGATATACAGAGAGCAGACATGCTGAATGCCGTGAGTGGAGACTGCCTGAGATGATTCCTGCCCAATTAAATTCTGTAAGAAGTTGCTATCCCTTGACCAGTGAATATTTGCCTATTCCTGTTTTATGAAGTAATATTTGGCTGTCAATATATGTTAGTGGTTCAACAAATATTAACTATAACTGCTTCCATCTCAGTCAGTTTTCTTCAAAAGAAGATTTGTATAAGTCTTGGTAATGCAGGGAGTGCACCCAAAAACATTTGGGTACATGTTTTTTTCCACATAAAATATGTTTTATATGCTATCCAGCAAAAACGCCAACAAAAGACACAGGCAGGTCTTTGTAAGGACTATGGAAATCATATAGGAAGAAAAAGAAAAAAATCCTTTGTCTTTGTTATTATATTCACATCACTTGTCTGCAAAGAGCAAAAGTAAAGCAAAGATCTAGGAAAGCCCAGAAAGATAAGAGGAGTGAATTCATCTAGACTTTTCAGCTGGACCAAGGAGGGAGAAGTTTTGTAAATCTGGCCAAGAGGAGGTCACTGGTAACCCTGAATTTTTAGACATATGACTCATATATAAAAGGATATTTGAACCATCAAGAAACAAAAGATTAATCATCCATTGGCCTCTCTCTTTACACTCTCTTCCCCAGGCAAAAAAAAAAAAAATAAAAAGTCTTGCACTGATTTTTTTCCCCTCATACTTAATTCTTCTATTAATTTATAGTAAAGCACCAGACTTGGACTGGGAGGAATGGATAGCTTCTAGTTTACAGTAACAAAAAATAAAAGGGGTCCCTGGGCATTGAAAGAGGGGTATGGGATTCCCTTTGCTGCTTCACCATTTTAGCAAGTGCTGGTGGCCTCTGAGAAACTGAGCTTTCATAAATCCATCACTGAGGGAGAACAGGGACAGAGCAGATGTCAGGCAGAGAAGGTCCCATAGGAGCAATCGTGCCAAGGAAAAAAACTTGGGACTAAGTTTTTTTAAACTGATCTCTTCAAAGGTCCCGAGAAAGAGGACATTTGGGCTCCATACAATGAGCATGTAATTGGCTCAGAGGCGTCAAGCCGCAGGACTACTGGATTTGACAGATGCAAAGGATCAGAGGACTGGAAGAGGCTCTTCAGTTTAACAGCGTCACTTAAATATCTCCATGGACTCACACAGGTTGCAGGTTTCACCTGCACTATCCACTGCTCTGCATCCTCTGTATGGAGAGTGTGACAGTACTGCCTTGGCATCAAGAAACACCAAATACAGTTCGTGTCTTTGGCTGAGGGTCGTGTCTCTTCTTCCAGCCTTTCACTGCTGTGAAGCTGAACAAGATTTCCCACAACTGAGGCATACAGATTTACAACTGCTCATCTATGTCCAGTCACAGGACAGTTTATTCTGCTACACACGAGAAGTCCCAGCTTCTGTTATCCAGGCAGTGTTATATCAGATGAAGCCTTGCTTCCTGAGATGAGCTGTGAATAAAAGTAGGCATCTGGTCTGAATTCCTACTTCTAAGCAATGCATCTTGGAAGACACATCTTAGATAGTTCCTACACACTGACACTTAAAGACAGAAGGGAATGTAATTTTTTTTAAGCAATTTTTGTTTGGGATTCTTTACAGAGCTCCTACTTTGCTCAGAGTTGACCTTGGCAAAAACCTCACCAAACTCAGCTCATGAAGTTCACCCTGGAGATCAAACACCAGTGTGGATTTGATCTGAAAGTCCATGTGATCACTAAGTGAACACCTCACATCCGTTGCAAGGTGGATTTGTTTCTAGTAGCTGAGATAACCTGCCCCACCTGCCACTTGGAAGTTGGAAAGCTCTATACCATAAATCATGGTGGAGCCACAAGTATTTGGCAGTTTCTCTGAAAGTAAAGCCATGGTGGAATGGTTCAGCCCTACTGACACAGTACCTCTCCCCCAGTCATTGATTAAAGCCATAGCCTTTCAGAAAAATCGAAAGAAAATAATTCTGTCGTGCTACTGTCCATCAGCTCCACCCATTACTGTAACAGAAATTTGCACCTACCAATGCCATTGATTTGTTTTGGAGGAAGTACTGAAGGATCTCTTGAAAACAGACTAACCCAAACATGGCACACAGTTAAAAGAAAAAAGCTAACACATTAGTGATATCAATTGTTTCTGCTGATGCAGTATTTCTGGCAAATAAGATGAATGATGCATGTAAGGTCTGATTTAAGACACAGCAAAGTCAAAGGCTTTCAGGACTCTGGCAGGCTTTGGATAAAGTCCTCACACTGTTCCACACACAGCAGGGGAATAGCTGGAGTCTCTGCTGCGCACTGTCGTTTACCATGCCTGTCTCATTCAGTCATTTACAGCTGCCTTCCCTCTAGCTATGGAAAACTTTGACCCCATCAGTCTAAAGACCACGTCATGATGTTTCACCACATCTTGGATATAATATGCTCCCTCATTTATTATTGTTACTTAGATTAAAGGCATCTAATTCCCTTGGAGCTAGTGAGAGTTTGCCCTTGGTTTCTGTTAAAAAGGGATGAGGCATCAGTGTTTCCTCGCTGCTTTTTTATTTTTCTGAAGGCACACATCCATCCACTTGTATTTTATTTACTTTTAGTTTGTTTGGGGAGTTTGTTTGTTTCCAGGGGAATACTAAGCAAGAGAGCAATAGTCATTTACCAGCCCATTCTCACAAGTGCCATCACATCCATAGTCATACCAAGCAATCTGCCTGTACCACTACAGGACTGTGATCCTAAATGTATGCATTAATAAAATTTGTTGCTGTTGATACTCTCATGGTATCTGTGATAATAAGGTTAACCTTCACAGGGTTAATACAACCTTTGGCAACTCAGTTTTCTTACACTTTGCAACATCTGTTCTCACACTGTCCCCACCTCTACTCCATCTCCCTTTTCCCCAAGGTAGGGCAGTGCTCAGCATGTGGCTGCTCAGTGATACTGATGCACATGCAGTCCCAGCAAGGGGATTTTACTAGATTAAGGAGCTGAAGCCTAGGAAATTAAGGAACAAGAAGTCACTCTGCCCTCAGTATCCTCCACAAGCTGTTCCACGTCCATCATGAGATCTGATCTGGGAATCAGGGGTCAATGGAGGCACTGACCTGACTTGCCTCCATCAGCCTTTTAGGTGCCATTGATCCCTTATCCAAAAATGTTAAAGAGTGTTATGGTATCTGTGATATTGTGATACCTTTGTCAAGCATCAGTATTGTGAAAGATTCAAGCCATGTCCACAGGAACATAGATGTGAACACCAGAAGTCTGGGAAGAGTTAAAAACAATTTGTTCTCATGACCACATGTGGGCTCAGGCAACTCTTCTCTGGAAGCTGAGCTGCTTTCTTTGCAGGAGAGACTTAACACAAACCCCTCCTACACATGAGGTGGTCCAGAGGTGGGACTCCTCTGAGCTTCTTCCATCTTTCATCCAGGAGGATGGAGATCTGTCATTACTAATAACAGACTAATTGAACTCAAGTGTCACTTCATTATGTTGAGTATCTTTAACAAGACACTAATGCTGTGATCAGCCAGTTCAGCCACTGAATTTCCAGCAGGTAATAAAGTTTTGAGGTCTTTTACAAATGTGACCTAGTCACCCCAGCATGAAAGACTTTATTTATTCTGCACAATCTAGCTTTCTGTTTCATATGACCTATGAAGGCCATATTCCTCTGAGTGTATATTTGAAAGGGTGTGTTCACCATAGATGTTGTTTGTTAACATTTCTGCATTCCTGTCAGCTTTTCATCTTCTCCTTGCAATTAAATCAACAATCAAGAAAGACAAAGAGTACTTTAATTTATGGGCCTACTGCATACAGGCAGAGATTTCCAAAACAAGAAGATTCAAGTCTGACCCATTTACCTGTCAAATTCCTATTTTCATACTGCATTTTCCCACCACTCTTTGTTGCAATTGAAAAATGTCAAAACAGCTGTTTTCTGTTATATATAGTTATTCCATTCCTATGCTTTTCTTCATGATGATCACAGAAAAATAATTTTCACAAAGTCCATATACATCAGGAAACCTCGTGTTTTTAACCGCAGGTGAAAAAAAATGGTTTTCCTTCCATACTTCCAGACAGTTTAGTCCAGATACCATCCCTGTGTAGCCAGTCTGTCACTGGTTCCTATTATTTCTACTCAATAGCCTCCATGGATTAATCAGGAAGGTGGCTGCTTTCTGACCTTTTCATGAAGAGAGTGTTTGCAATGTGAAACCAAATGCACCCATCTCCTCAGTGAAGGTAGCTCACTCCAGACCACCTCAGACAGCAGGCGCTCCCCTCCTTTGATTCTTCAAGAGGCTGAATCCAGTCTCACCATTCTCCAAGAGCCTCCCAGTCCTCTCTTGAACTCGGTCCTTAACTGAGAAGCATGACCCCAGAAACCAGAACAGATCAGGTAGTGTAACAAGGTCAGAAACAACACAACTCCACTAAAACAGAGGTTAAGATGATGTTTGAAGTCTTTCACTTTCTTTTAAAGTGTTAATATGCAAGAAAACAGTATAATGACATCTTGTGTGCCTGGCTAACATGGTGTACAGCCTGGTTTATGTTACTACTCAAAGCATGAATCATGTAAGTGACACCCTTACACCAAAGTGTTTACCTCAGCGTGTTGTCTGCATTACACATTAGTTTGCTTTTACAGGCTTGTAAATGAATTTGGGCACCGATGTTGCTATCCTTTGCAAGGCTGTAGCTTGAAGATGTAAAGATAGATTGCAAGAAGAATTATTAGACAAAGACACCTGAAAAACAGTCTACCAAAACAGAAACGCAAATACTGAGTCTGATAGCTCAAATAACCTCTCTTAATAGAACGGTAAAATGTTTTATGTTTACACATCACATGTTTAGATACATGTCGCTCGATGAAGATCCTATGTCTTGTTTACTCTTGCAAGAATTCTATAAAAGATCTCATCCAAAGTCCAGAACAGTCAGTGGAAAACCTCTCACCAGCTTTGCAAACACCTTAGCTAAGCATCTAGATGCAATGAGGGACTACATTTATTTCAGCTACAGTCCCCTTAATGGGACACTGTGAGCTGCAAAAATGAGGCCCATGGTGGCTGTTTTCTGGAGTCCGGTCCTTCGGCATGGCTTCTTTCACCATCACACTAGTGTGCAAGGAGGCCCAGACTTTGCACGCCGGCCTTGCATGCCAGCACAGCCTTTGTGAGAGGAGGCTCTCCTACAAAGTAGCAGCCCCTCCTGGCCTCCTTGAAAGGAACAGGTCAGTGAAGAAAGGCACAGCTCAGAGATTCAGGTTTGGGAAAATCGAGCAGCACTGTGATGGGGCAGGGAAGTGGCACTGCAAAGATTTCTGTTAAACCCAAATGGGCTTCTGAAGTAGCAGGCAAGTTTACAGCACGACGAGGGAGGGCAGGAAAGTGATCTGTGAAAGGCTTTGAGACATGTCAAAAGAGAGGGCTATTTCAGCTAGGAATGTAACTGGAAATTGGGACGAGATGCATCAGGAACACGCCTGAATAACCTGATACAGGTTTTTTTATAAGATGGATGTCTTTCAGGCAAAGGAATACAAGCCAGCCAAATCTCTCTGGAGATCTGTAACGTATCACATGGGAACTGTTAACTGAAACTGCGAAAATGGGAATCGACACAGATGAGGACATTCTTGGGGAGAAGACATTCTCCTACAAAGAAATCTAATGAACTGGGGCAGTTCTCTCAGGAATGAGGCTAAGCATCAATTCAGAGTGGTCACTAGCAGACAAAATGGGAATGTCTGGTAGTATTTACTAATGTAAAAAAGCTGGGGGTGTTATCAGCATAGAGAAGAGTTGTGATGCTGTATGGCTCAAACCCAATGACCTAGAGGGCCAGGCAAATAAATTAGATCAGAGTTTAATAATTTACAAAATCCAAGCTCATGTGCACTGGGGCAACTTACCCAGGCTTTCGCAATTGTCAACAGTCCTGCCAGCTGAAAGTGAGCATGGAGGGAGACCTGTGCACACAGGTCACGTGACAACCCAGAGCTCTGACCCAGCTCTAGTCACTCAGCTTCCAAAACCAAACCATGTACAAGAGGGGAAAAGGCAGGCACAGGATGGTGTGGGAGAAGGATTTCCAAAAAAGGCAGATAAAGAGTAGTGCCCACCAGACTTGGAGAGCCTTGGGGAGACCTCACAGGGCTGCTGCATACAGCTTTCCTCAGCCATGTTCATGCTGAAGAAATAGATTAATGGAAGCAGGTGCTGACCGTGGGATTACTGGGGAGGCCATCTTCAGGCACCAGACTGGACAAGTCTAGCTTTTCAACCAAAGGAAAGGCAAGGCTGAGAACAGATGGGACAGTCCTTTGCAAAAGCATTAGCAGAGGAAAAAACGGAGAGGGAAAAAAGCAGCTTGAGCCAACCATAAATCTCATAAGAGTATGAGCTAGCCATAACTACCCTTACTCTGGAAATCATGATCCCGTTCCTCACTGCTAGGGGACCCCTGTGCTGAAGTGGCCTCCAAATAGGTGCAGCAAGGACAAGAAGTCTGCCTGCTTCCTAGATGGACCTGGGCAAGGACTTGGACACAGTTATACAACGGTTGTAGATGAGAGCACTGACCTTCACAACCCAGGAAATTTTTTCCAGACCCACTTGAGCTGTGGAGGAAGTGCCAAGAAGTCATCAAAAGTTAGAAAGATATGGATGACGCATGCTTACAGAAGGGAAAAGGGAAGAAGGAAAGACTGTTAAAACACAGGGAGGAAGCCCTAGGGGACTGCAGTTATATATAAGCAGTAATATTGTCTTGTGAGATTCTATGCACATACCACTGTAACCATATTTAAACCCCATATACTTTACCCCTCAATTTTAAGATTCCTATTAACTCAAAATATCTAACAAGACAATTAAAAAAGCTATTTCTTTCCTCCGCTGTTAATGACACGGGAACAGAAGTGATCCTACCTGTACCAGTTTGCGTGATGGCAAGTGTGCATCCCCTCTGTGCAGCACAGAGCCTGCATGGTGATACCAGCTCCCGGCATCACTTCCCTCCTGTAGGTAGCAAGAATCTCCCAGCACAGTCATCTGCAGTTCATTATCTCTGTGAAGTGGAAACGGGGCATTATGCTATGTTGAATTACAAAATGTCCCTAAGCAACTTGTGTAAAGGAGCAGAGAGTGAATACAAATTGACTGTAAAGGAAATAAATCCCAGAGAAAGTACAAAAGCAACAATATTGAATTTATTAAACTTGACCCCTTTTTTTTCAGTATACAAAAATTTCAAAAATCTCCTGGAAAATGTAATGGGCCAGACTGCATTTGTTCCACTTGGATAACTATCTTCCTGAAACCCCTACGAAATAGCATGGAACTCAGCTTTGGTTTCGTAGGAAAAAGTCATCACTGGTTGATAAAGAAATCACTAAACGATCTGTGCCCAGTGCTTCAGTGTTTTGCTTGAAGTCTGCTTCGTCAAGGAGGAAGGGCAGGAGCAGAGCTGCCTGCCAAGATTACTCATTGCTGGCAAGAGGACGGGAATCAGTGTTTGCAGATCTACAGTCTGCTGAAAGGAGGTATTTACTGAACTGAAACAAAAGGTTAACTGCCAAGGACTAGGGGGTTTTTTTCAGAATATTTGTACTAAGTAGATCATAGTCTAGGTCTGAATCTGAAAATAGTCATACATACAATGAGTTTAGTAGGTTTAGTAGCAGCTGATCAGTTTGTGGACCTGAACTGATTATGCACAACTTTTAAACCCAAACTCAGAGTAATTGTGTAATTTTCTTGGTCAGATCCAACTGCAAGGTAAGAATTGCCTATGGTAGCAAACCTGCACAAAGAAGTGCATTCTGAAGTGGAGTCCAAACTGCACTTGGCTCTTCCATGTTATCAAGCCTTACTTTGGCAGATTTTTCCTCTGGATAAAAGATCGAGTTCCCATATGCCACCTCTGCCCTGCTGGCTTCTGCAATGCTGCGGACACGGTGCTCACAGGGGCTGGAAGGACACTGCCTTTGTTACTGACACCTCTGTGCTGAGAAGGGAGTAGGATTTTATCTACCTTCTGGTGAAAAACAATGCACCAGCCTTACCATGACAGATAGTATAATAAACCATAATTATGTGAGTATGATTTATCACACAATGTACTGCCTGTGTTGAACACCTTGGCAGCAGTGCCAGCTATCGAGGGGTGAAGAGCAGGGATTTGACAGCTATGAGATCAAACAAACAGCGAGTGCCATGTATCATCCCAAACAGTGAAGTTTTAAATTTCTTTTCTTCGTGTGGACTCAGAAAAGAATAGGAGTTGCTGTCCATGGAAGACAGCTGTTATTTTTCATTTGCTGAAGTCCTATGGATCACTATTTACCATGCACTCTGGCTCAACAAACAAACAAACAAACAAACAAAGTTGTATTCATAACTTTTCATTTTCAGAATGGTTTTCACTTTGCTGTTTTTTTCCACCTTTTCTTTCTTTCTTTGGCAAGAGAAAACAAAGTTTGGGAGGAGGATGGAGAGAAAGGGCAAAAATAGAAGAAAGACCTTCTCTGTTGAAATTCAAAAGACAAACCAAGGCTGTATTTTTTATATGGCTGTTTCTTGGAAGAACTGAACACTGAGACTTCAAGAAAAGGACCGATTTCCACTGTGAAAAAGAGATTGACTTTTTTTCCCTTTGAAAAATGTTAATTGGCTTCATCAAGTACTTCTCAAAGAGGTGACCAGAAAAACATAAACACGTGCTTTCTAGTTCATATTTACAATTACTTCTCTCTAAAACTCATTAACCACTGTAATGCAGTAGTGCCTGGGGACAGGATGGAAGTGAGTGTTGGTGTGTACCTTAATTCCAGGAGGAAACTATCCCCTTCAATATGTTTCATGTTTACTCAAAAATACTTAAACCCACCTTGATTCTCTGCAATCCATGCACACCAAGAAAGGAGCCAAGAACTCAAGAATATTCTTTTCTTCTCTCCAAATAGCATATTCCCCATTCAAAAGGAAAAAAAATCCCATCAGTCTGACAGACTTCCAGGAAGCAGTAGGATTAATTTATAGTTGCCAGGGTCCAAGCTCTGTTTCTTTAGGCACATGCAAAAAAGGGGCTATTTTACATCCCTGTTTACATAACTAATGAATATAGGAGACCGCTTAGCAACCTCTCATCAAGCAGCATGAAACTCGCCTTCCTAAAATCACTCACCAAGATGTGGTGCAACCATTTAGCTCTGTTTTAGTGTGTGTTAATAGGGGAAATTATGACTTTACTTCACATTACACAGACGTATTTTTTCCAGGTTTCTGAAGGCTTCAGGTTTTTTAAACGTATATTTTTATTTAATGTTCTTGATCTACTTTCCCCTTTCTACTCAAGAAGCCTTTTATCTGTTATTTCCTCATAAAAATCTTACTATGCTAAGAGTATACTAAAGTATGATGCATTTTCCCTGTTCTGTTTCATCAACAAGGAGCTCTTAGATAATGGCTAAAGTGGTTGGGCTTGGGGGGAAGGAGACAGAGATCAAAAGGCAAGAAAGGAATTATACAGATAGGCTCTAAGATGTTACATTAAAGTGAACTCAAATGCCACAACTGCCATCTCAAATTATACCCCCCCTGAAGGGATGAACTGGCAGCCACTGCTTTCTCTAGAGGGCTTAATCTAGAGGTCGTTCACACGCAAAGGCCAGTGTCCTGTCACCCCAAACATGATAACCAGTTTGTACCATATTATGCTTGCTCGATATGAAACCAGGCCCATCTAAGCATGAGACAAAAGCAGGGACAGAAAGAAAAGAGATTGGTGGCCTCCCATACCTGACTGCAGCCACTAACAGGGAGGGCAGGACTGGGCTCGCGGTCAGTGCTCCCTGCCAGCGTGAGTTTGGTCTTGCAGGTAGCTGATGGGCGCAGAGGGAAGCAACTGGTTTTGGCTTCTGCCCGAGGGCAAACCAGTCCCTCCCAAGACACCTTGGTAGCTGCTTGCTGTTTTACAGATGCCCATGGTGAAACCCCAGCTCTCTTTCTTCTGCAGTTTTAGTTTAAAAGCGGTTCAAGCTGCTTGGAAAGGCACCTGGCTTTCCAGGCAAATTACTAAAATAGTTTCTTCACATTAATTTTTCCCTTCCCCCTGAAGCTAGCAGGTGACATCTGGAAAACATAGAAAACAAAGAACAAACTGTCATTTGACAGAGATCAGCAACTCCACCCCTTCCACGTGGGCGCTGCACCCCACGGCTGCCTGTCCTCCCATACCGCAGAGCCAGGAAGGTCTGCAGGAGCAGGGCCAGCATCCCAGCCATGCTCCGCTTCCCCACCACAGATAACTCACTACGCCATGCACTGAAGGGAACGGTAACATCTCGACCTCCTCAGCGAAAGAGCATCCTGTGGGGTTTTGCCACAACAAACACAACTTAAGGCACTGGGCAGCATGACTCAGTACTAGGAGAGGATGCTCATGGTATGAAAGGGAAGTGAGCACATCGCTGCAGGACGCTACTCTCAATCTGTCAGCACAGCTTTCTGCTGGGAGCCGGCGGTAGTCCTGCCAGCACTTTACAGCCACAAGAGATCTTTCTCCACCACATGGAGAACATGGACACCTGGGGCAGGAGGAGCACGCGGTGTGGTCTTTGTCTCCGACACCCAGCCCTCTGCGTCCAGCCCTGCTGCTGACTCAGGGCTCCACACCGGTGCCAGTCAGAGAGACTTCGAGTGTCACAGCTCTGCATCTGCCTGCTTCACTGCATGGGCTTGAAATGCAGATCTGCATGCTCAAATGCACCGCAGTGAAAGGAAAGGGATTTAAAGACAAGAAAGTATGAGACACATGAGCAGGCAGGAGATACACAAGCCCTTCCTCCTAGGTCTCAGCATCACGCATCCACACAAGCTGTGCTGCCTGCCTGCTTTTTGTCAGGCTTACCTGCAGCCTCACCAGTAACGTGCTTTCATCTTCTCTCCCAACTCTTTGCATGCTCTTAAATCAGCTTTTCTCTTCTCTTGCTTTTTCCCAAGTTGGCCAGCCTGTGGCTGGCAGGAAGAAGATTCCTTGCTGCTCCATCACCACTGCCCTCCACGGCTTTGGGCAGATCACTGCCTTCTTGTGACCCTGTGGAATGGGGAAAGGAATTCCCTTTTGCCTCAGATACATAATAGCAGGGTAAAAATGACCACAGATGTTTAGGGTCTGCAGCAATGAGTGCCATACATACACTGGAGATCTTTATTTAGCGACAAGAGGTGCTGCAGAGGTGTGGCATTTCTTTATTACTGGAAAAAAAAATTCGGCATATGTGATGTAGAGGCACTGAATTTCCCCTCCCCAGTGGCACTTGTGTGCAGCCCGGCAGGCTGAGCCGGCCTGCGTGGGCTGCCCCGAGCAGGCGTGACGCCAGCCACCCCACGAAGGCAGTGCCCCTCTGCACAGCCAGTGCCTGCTCTTCCAGGGCTCGTAGCTAAGGAAATGCACGACATAAACAGCAGCATCTGGTCCCTACATTCCCCGTGGCTTACTATGCATGTGAATCCAAGCAGCCCAGTGCTTCCGGTGTAAAACTGAGAAACACAGCAGGCACGCACAGGAGCTGTGTGAACATGTGTGTCTTTACACAGCAGGGAAGAGGAACCCGCTTGTCTCATGTTTTACTCTGCTGGTCTAAGCAATTTGCTTCTAGGGCAATGGCCGCATGTCTGGGAGCAGAGCGAGATCCCAGATTTTGCTGTGTTTTGTCCCCTCTGGAGGTGGGATACGACCTTGGTCACGGTGCTGCGCTCATGTGGCCAGCCAGCTTCCAGACCGGAGCCGGGGCTCGTTCTCTCGGCTGGGAGCAGGAGCCGAGGAGCACGCGTCCAGCTGCAGCCCCTGTGGGAACACGTCCCCTGCCTGACAGATTTTAGAAATGTGTTTGATAAAAAGTCCCAGGCTCCAACACTACAGCAAGAGCAGGGATGAGACAGGACCTGCCTGAGCCACGTGACCCTCTTCGTTTCTGGCACACACTGAAGTACAAAAAAAACCCGTGCTATGCCTAGGGACTTGTAAAAAATAAATCAACTTCGTCTTACTGTAAGTGTATTATAATGGGAAAATTACTTTCACTTTGCAGGGATGTGTTGGCTTTGACTTGTCTGAGCGACAATGGAAAAGGAAGGTGCGGAACATCTAACACTATTTTACTACAGGCTTGAAAAATATTAAAATAGCATCCACAGCCAGGCATTCCAAAATAATGCATAATATTATGTGGTAAGAACTCACAGAAATAATTAAATCACGTTTTCTTTCAAGACTGCTGGTATTGTAGATGAGCTGAAAATCACATTAATGTCAACAAATGGTTTAACAAGTGATGTTACGCTGGTTGTGTAATGACACACTGGAGGACTGCTGCTGATGGTCCGACAGAGCCTGAGCCATTCCAGCATGTGGAACGGTTAGAGGATGCTCGAATGCTCCCTCACACCCAGCCAGGGAGTCTGCTTTTGGGCAGAGCAGTGGGAGGGAGAGCCGCTGCGATCAACAGGAGGCAGAAGGAGGTGCAAGTGGCTCTGTGGTGCTCACAGGAGATGAGGAACAGCTGTCACGTGGGAGAAAAAACATATCTTTACCATGTCTATGGAGGCTTTTCTCCCAAAGTAGATAGCATAACCAGAAATGAGTAAACTACACTCAAAAAAAACATAGCATTTTTGAGGGGACCCTCAGTCTCTTGAGCAGGTGATAGTAAGCTGGTGGAGGAGAAGTGGGTGAGAGCTCTGACTGGTGGGAAGAAGAGTGGCCGGGAGGTGTAGGGGGCCTGAGGGCCAGAGGCAGAGAGGGTGCGCAAGGCAGGAGGTATGTGCAGGTACATCAGAAACTCAAGAAGCAGGAGGTGAACAGCAGAGGTCTGTTTTTCTTTGAACCATCATGTCCTAAGGATTTCCTATTGCCTGTTTCCTCCTCCAAGTTACTGACAAGAAAGCTTTAAGTAGCTAAGAACAGAGACAGAAAATCCAGAGGACCCACCTGAGAGACCTCTGAGGTAGACCAAAGACATGTGCGCCTGGAAAGAGATCTCCTGAGGCTGCTGCCAAACAATACTGTGTATATAGTATAAAACACTCTTACCTGGGTTCTGGGAAACTTTCAGAAGACAAATACATGAAACATGATCAGTGCTTTCCTCTGCTGAAAACTCAACAACACAAAATTGCATGATGAGTAATTTGACTAGCTTGGTTTGCTTCATATGTGGTCTTCCGGAATGCCAGCTGCACAGATGCTGAGGCAAAACCAAACCAAAAATATTTTTTTCCCCCTGGGATGCAAGGGAGACCACAGATTCAGGTTCAAACCCCAGGTTTACCTTCAGGCTTTGATTATGAACTAGATCCCCAAAATCCTGGGGGACTGTCTAACCTGCAGTCACATCTGCTGTGGTAAGGTTTGGCTCAGGGGGTAGGAAACTTGGAAGACCTCAATAAAATTTTGTAAATTCTCATCCCTTTCTAGACCCTGGTTTTGTTCAGGCTTAATCTAAGCCTGACCCGGTTCTGAAGACAGGCATCACTGTGCAGAATACACCAGGGAGACAGAGCATCTGCTTTCTCTGAACATCTCCTTAGGAAAAGACAAGTTTTGCTAGAAGCCAAAACCTGCCCATTTTTATATAAAGGCTTGCCTGAGTACATTGCATCCCACTGCCTGTCACAAAACCATTAGCCAGGTATGAAAAACATTGTCTCTTTCTTTAGCTCTGATGCACATCTCTAACAATTCTAAAAAGTGGAGTGCTTACTCAGCTGAGCAAAGGAAAATCATCCTTACCAACAGTGAAGCTGTCCAAGCAAAAATTAATTTCCTGAGCTGGCATGTCTCGCCCAATTAATCTTGCAGCAGTCTGGCCAAAGGCAGACTGCATTTGCTCTTTGCTTATATTCAGCCAGAACGACACTTGTTGGAGCAAACTTGCTTACTTGGATGTCGCAACATCTTCTCAGAAAATGGGATTGTAGGAGCTTCAGAAAACAGTTTAAAGTATATGTGTGAGCTGCCCCACAGCCTGTTTCTTCCTTCTTGAGCATAAAGGGATGGCACACAATCACATGAAGAAGTAGTTTCACTTACTTGGGCAGGGTGAGATTATAAGCATGGTTTTTAAATGTTGTCTAAAGACCCATCTTGTTCAATACTCTTTTTACATCTTCTTGGCTGATATACGGAGCTTGGAGCCAAGATTTCCGGTTATCCACAAAGCCAGAAGAGGTTCTCAGAGGCTCATACTGCCATATTTTAAAGCCACCTGTGCAGCTTCTGAACAACCGAACTCCCTCACCCTGTAGGGCAGGCTGTGGCATGGTGTGATGCTTGCTATTTGCTGACTGTGACTTCAGCTAAAAACACTACAGCATTACACATCCTATGGCATGTCCACAAAAGCTTGGTGTGCCAGCAAGAGGTAACCGCCTGGAAAGCAGCTCTGCCTCATGAAAATCACAGACCTGTTGCTGTGACATCCTATGAGCTCATATCCCCAGAAGGGAATAAATTAAACCATCAAATGAAGTGAAGAATGCCTTCATTGTAGGAAACTCTCATTCATAGTCCCCTGTAGCCTAAAGAAGTCTTTACACTGAGTTACTGCAGACTAAGCCAGTAGCTGTGCTGTACACATACATATTTCCTTGACAATCTCTGTTGTCAGACCCTCTTGCACATTAATCATAAGTCTACCTTCCTTTAAACCCTTTGACCAAGACTTCCATGCTGTGGAGATGGTTGATCTCATCTGAACTTTAGGCAACTAACTAGGTTAACCCTTATGTAACGGAGGAAAACGGATCTGTCTGGGAGGTTGAGGGGCACCGCTCAGAGACAGCTGCCTATGAGTGCTGGGACCCATCCTCCCTGCGTGTCTGTTTCAGGGCCAAAAAGGAGGTGCAGAACCTGCAGCTGCTGTTCCTGGGTGCTAATGACTGCGAGGAGGCTCCAGACCACAGCAGCAGGACATGGTTTTAGGGGTCCCCTAACATGGGAGGGATTGGCAAGCAGAGTAGGAACAAACTCCATGGTTTGAATGCAAAAGCGGCGAAACAGTGAAAGGAGCAGACTGTGAAAAATTGCTGAGGAGTAACTGGGAATGTGAGACTACCTAAATCAGGAGATGGATTTGGGAGAGGAAGGGGAGAGGAAGGGGAGAGGTGTACACTGGAAGTCAGTGCATCTGTGGGGCATGTTGCAGGGTCAGGAGAGATTAGATAAACAGGTAGAAAAAGAAACTTAGAATTGGGAGCTGAGATGAGGGGAAGACTGGGGTGTGGAACAGAGGAAAGGGCTGGAGCTGGCAGCAAAACAGGATAGAGGTAGACACTTGGACTAAGAGAAATGGGAGGCTGGAGTCAGTGAAGAGATCTTAACAGAGACACGACGCTATCAAAGGCTCACGGCTTGTTGACATGGCACAGGAAACCTTAATCCTAGCTTTTCTTAACTGTTGAATGCTTGATTTACAATCTGTACAATGTTGTTCCAGGGGAAAGTTCACACATAATGACTGCACACATTGCTTTCAAGCATACATAGCCCAGAAGACCTGATTATATCTATGTCTGGCTGGTGTGACTTTTGAGATGGGCAAGCCACCAGGAAAGCAGGCTATCTCAGGTACGTACCTGTGGTAAGCCCATGCCAGTCATGAACGGAGCCCTGAACACAGGGATGAAGCCCTCAAGCTGTGCAGAAGCCTGTCAGTGCCTGCCTGCCACGATGCTGCAGAGCTGCTTCCCAGCTGGGGTACCTTCCACAGCGACCACCCTCTCCATGAGCACAGAAAAGGGAGGACCATCATGTATTGCCTTTCCCTCTGCACCTGTGAACAAAGAGATGGCCCAGGGGCTGCAGCGCAGCATCAGAGGTCTCCAGAGCCTGGCAGAGAGGTCAAGGATGATGCGTGCAGTGAGACTAAGCTGGCAGCCAGACCCTTTCTCGTTTCAGAAATCTCATGCGGATGAGGAACCCACACGAGCAGGCAATGGCACCAGGATGGTCATTGTCAATCCATGTGCCCACAGCTCCCCAGGGACTCCAACCTGACGCTTTCTTCCCGCTAATGGCTGGGTTCAGATCAGGCACATGGTGCCAAGGACCAGCTCCCTCCACCGAGGCAGGAGAAGGGATGGACATCTCTGCAGCTTGCCACTGCCTGGGGCTTGACAGGCAGCTCTGCAGGGTGTCTCCTCATCAGTGCCCCAGATGATGCTTGTGCCCCAGCCCCACAGGCTGCTGCTGTTTCCATGGTCTCTAAAAGCTCTTTCCAGGAGACCCACGGCTTTGCAGCAGCCAGAGATGTCTCCTTGCCCGCAGCATGCCAAGCCAGCTGCTCTCTGGGCAGCGTGCCCCACGGGACAGGGATCTGACTCACGGATGAGTTGCCTGTCGAGGAACAGCTGGAGGCACTCAGCCGTGCTGGGGTGCTGGACGCAGAGCCTCCTCGGGGCTCTGAAAGGCATACTCTGGGGTTTCGTGATGGGCCGCGTCCTTCGGAGCCAAAAGTCATGGTGTTCGTGGCCAAACAGATGGACTTCACTGGGAGAAGGGGGAGGCCACCTGAGGAAGGGTAAGAGAAGCCAACACCAAACATGTGTAGCGCTCCTTAGCAACGTAAGACTAGCCTAAACATGCCGTTGCATTGCAGACCTCTGGATATCCACATGCTCTCCCTTACTCACACACACTAAAATCCTCCCTGGACTCCAGCATCTTCAGTGGCCAGCCTCCAGCAGCCTCCCTGCACGGCTCCATCCTGCTCAATGGAGACAAGTCCCGGCATCACTTGCCGCCTTCCCAAACCAAGTAACATAGTATTAAACGCCAGATACACCTCAGTCTGCCCCTCTTTTTCACCCTGGGATATTACCAGCTCTTCCACATCGCTGATCTATGAGAGGAAGAAGAAAGTCAGAGCAGGGGTTTCTAAATGGATACCAGTACCACCAGCAACACACAAACCGTGTCATAACGCTGATGGCTTGTGGACACCCAGAAACGGCCACAGCCAGCAGTGCCTGTCACCACAGCTGTTACAGAATCACAGAATAGTAGGGGTTGGAAGGGACCTCTGTGGGTCATCTAGTCCAACCCCCCTGCCGAAGCAGGGTCACCTACAGTAGGCTGCACAGGATCTTGTCCAGGCGGGTCTTGAATAT
>Ga0065711_1029311_pt1 | contig 36708 bp, 21 predicted proteins | sample Hoacrofraction12_FD_59098 | JGI IMG/M metagenome (GOLD analysis project Ga0065711, IMG submission 59098) | Hoatzin crop microbial communities from Cojedes, Venezuela - Epithelial fraction 12 v2 (version 2) | ecosystem: Host-associated > Birds > Digestive system > Esophagus > Crop | place... | reverse complement strand
CTAATAAATGCTTATAAATATCTGAAGGGTGGGTGTCAGGAGGATGGGGCCAAGCTCTTTTCAGTAGTGCCCAGCGACAGGACAAGGGGCAATGGGCACAAACTGAAGCATAGGAAGTTCTGTCTGAACATGAGGAAGAACTTCTTCCCTCTGAGGGGTACGGAGCACTGGAACAGGCTGCCCAGGGAGGTTGTGGAGTCTCCTTCTCTGGAGATATTCAAGACTCGTCTGGACAAGGTCCTCTACAGCCTACTGTAAGTGACCCTGCTTCGGCAGAGGGGTTGGACTAGATGACCCACAGAGGTCCCTTCCAACCCCTACCATTCTGTGATTCTGTGCTTTTGAAGAATCAGGATCTTGAGGAGAATTTGGAACACTGAAGGGGAAATGGAGTGATTACCTAGTGTTTTGCATAATTCAGAGCCCTCTGCATTATTCCTAACTTCAGATGCAAGCAGTGGAGTGATATATAATTTCTAAGGTTATATTTGCTATATCATCCTTTGTCTATTCAGAAGTGTGTAATCCCTAAGTAGTATTAAGTGTTAGGGATTGTGTCTCAGCCCAGATAAGAAAACTCTGCACAATTTGCATGTTACTGCAATTGGTGGGGCTAGAGCAGGGACACAGTGCCGTTGAGCATCCCACTTTTGTTCACGTGCTTGAAAAGTAGGAAGGAGGAACTCTCTCTAGGTAATACGAGTTGGAGAAAGAAAACTGAATAGGTAAGACTTCCTGACCAGCAGTTAAGTTGTAGTGAATGTGTTCACTGATCCTCTTAGCTTTCATCCAGAAACTCTGCTGCATGTAAGATGTGTTCAGCTTATGATTTGAAGCATTTATCTGTAGTAGCCAGTTGGGCACTTCTGCAGTAGCTGGTTCTTGTACTGCTTAATGGCTAGATTCAGAGCACATGCAGCAAGGGCCTTACAATGCAGTGACCTGAATGTTCCAGTAATCCGGCCTAGCAAAGGGAGGGAGAAAAGCAAGTGGAGAATGTTTTTCTTACTCTAATTCAGTCTCACTGCTTAATTTTAATAGTAAGCTGGATCTTTGTAAAATGCTGATCCACTATACTTGGCACTGGAGAGGCCGCACCTCGAATGCTGTGTCCACTTCTGGGCCCCTCAGTACAAGGAGAACAAATTTGGTGCTGGAGCTTGTCCGAAGAAGAGCAACGAGGCTGGTGAAGGGTCTAGAGCACAAGTCTTATGAGGAGCGATTGAAGAAATTGGGGTTGTTTAGTCTGGAGAAGAGGAGGCGGAGGGGAGACTTTATCATGCTCTACCTGAAAGGAGGTTGTAGTGAGGTGGGTGTTGGTCTCTTCTCTTAATTAACTAGTGATAGGACAAGAGGAAATGGCCTCAAGTTGCGTCAGGGGAGGTTTAAATTGAATATTAGGAAAAATTTCTTTACTGAAAGGGTGGTCAGGCATTGGAACAGTCTGCCCAGGGAAGTGGTGGAGTCCCCATCCCTGGTGGTGTTCAAAAAATGTAGAAGTGGCACTTCAGGACGTGGTCTAGTAGGCATGGTGGTGTTGGGTTGCTGGTTGGACTTGATGATCTTAGAGGTCTTTTCCAACCTTGATGATTCTATGAAAATTAGTGTGGTTTTGCAGTTAGGAAGCTGTATTGCTGCTGGTTCCTGAAGTTCTTCTGGTTAATCTTACGGTTTGAGTAATTGCAAGCTTGGGGCGCTCCTGTTTTGGCAGAAAAATGACTTTATATGGTTGCTAGTCTTCAAGAAGGCAGGATTCCTAACTAAAGAGTATTTGTGCTCCAATTCTGGTGTACATACTCCAGAAAATTACTGCAATTGGTAAACTGTGCCTCTGTATTAAAGTACAAAACCAATAATTGAGTAAGCTGCCATGCAAGTAATGTCATCCTCTCTGAGCATTATTGCATTGTTAGAACAGATTGGTGGATCTCTCCTATCCTCCCCCCCCCCAATATGGTAATTAGGCTTTGTACCATATTCAGACTATTGGAAATGCCTACAGCCTGGTGAGAATGCATGTGTACCCTCGTGTTCGGTGTAGCAACAACACTGAACTTTCACTGATCTGTCGTGAAGAAAAGAATCCTGAAATTGCTTTTCAGATAGGAGATTCCTATCGTCTGTACCTCTGTTTCTGTATCACAAAGCTGTAAATGAAAGGTAGTATAAAACTACTGCTCTGGTGTATTCGTCGGTGGGGAGAAAGTAGCAGGCGTCTGGAGTAAAGTATAAGTAGTGTAATTTATCTTTGAAAGATAACTTTATACCGTGGCCATAAATAGATTGACTGTGATGTTAATGTGGAGGTTATCAATTAATTTCAAAGTCTGCCAGGCTATATTATTTCTTCACTGACCACAACCAGGCTCCATCCAGTAGTTCAAGATATGAAAGCTGTTTATCATTCTTCTGCTCTACTAGAGTCAGTGGTATTCAAACGCTTAGTAAAAAGTGACTTTAGGATTCAGAAGAGGTGCCCAAGGCCTGAGCTGACTGATGGCATGTTCACTGGCATCCCATGGAACTGCAGTTAGAAACAACTCGTTGCTGTCCTGAAGAGTTGTGGACTACATTTCTTTCACCATTGAATTCCCTGGAAGAATGTAGAGTAACTGCTTGCATGACAGAGTAGACCAACAAGCTCTTTATAGCATCGCCTTTCTAAGTAGATGACTATTCCTATGATACAGTACAGCAAATGCCTTAGAAGTTATCCTGTAAGAACTGATAGGAAGGAGTGGTTCTAGAATTCTATTCTAAGGAGAATGCAGATACAAGAAACCTATGCTACTGCTTCCAGGTAGCATTATGATAGTATTTTTGAAGTAGAGTATTTAAACAGTCATCTAGTATATTCTGCAGTTTTGCTACTTTTTAGTTTACGAAGCATAAGGATAGCAAGTTTCCATGGGATGAGAGGGATGAATAGTTTAAGCTATCATCTCAGTACTTCATTAAAACAAAATATAATTAAATGTAGATTAATACCATACTTGCCTTCTGTTCCTCATATCTGGTTCCCACCTCTGTTGTAAATGACTGTCTCTCTTAACTGGCTTAAGCTTCAGAGGCATTCTGATTTCTTACTGTGTATAAATGCTTATTAAAACATTTATACCCAAAGAAAGTCTATTACCTGTAAGAGATGGAAGCAAAATAATATTGGGTAGCTTGTTATCAGTGGCTATCATATAATAAGATTTTATTTCTTTTATGTTTTTGTCTTCAACTTTTGCCAGATAAAATTCTTTATTCAGATGATGACTTGGTATGTCATTTCTTGCCCATTCCCTGTGAGCTTCTGTAATTAAGCATTATGTCATAATGTTTTGTACTGAAGGTTGAAATTAATCTTAACAAACACTTACGTTGTTATTTGATATTGTAAAGTAGATAGTATTGAAATAGCATTGGTGTGGCAGGCAACTACTTGTCCTAGACAGTGATCAGACTATATAATTGTCTCTTTTTGCACTGGGCTTGGCTTTTTTGTTTGGGAGAATGTGGGGAGGAGGATATTAATGAAGTTATAAGCACCAAAAAGATAGGGCACTCCTACTTCATCATTGTGCCCACTTATAATAGCAGAATGGCTGAAGCTGGAAGGCACCTCTGGAGACTGAGATCATCTAATCCAACCCCTGGGTTCAAAGCAAGGTCAACAAGAGCAGGTTGCTCAGAGCCTTGTACAATTGGGTTGTGACTCTACAGCCTCTCTGAGCAACCTCTTCCCAATGTTTGACTGCGCTCAAAGTAAAAGTTTTCTTCTTACGTTTAACTGGACCATAATTATTTTTTCTTGAAAAATATACCCTCTGCCTTGCAGAAGAAAGCTTTAAAGGTACTACCACCTATTCTATCATCTGGTTTCAGTAAGTTTTCACTCCTTCAAAGCCCAGAAGTCGTGGAATATAGTTACCTGTTTCTTTTGTCCAAGTAGCATGCATTTGGATGCCGATGGCCTGTTTTGTCAATAGGCAAGAAGTGTCCTGTCTCTCTCATCAAAAGACTTAAGGCAGAGGAGATTAAAACAGAGTGAGTTATAGTCCATTCTCACTGTACTTTCTAGCATGTGCATCAACAAATTTTCGTAGACCATCAAGATACAGTCTTCCATGCAGAAAAAGGAAAAATATTGGTGAAAGCTTGTAAATTAAATTTTGAGTAATTTTGCACAATGGGTGGGGAGGGAGAAGGCTCTAGAAGGTGTCATTATAAGTTGCTTGCATAAAGGTTGTATTACTTATAAAGGTGCCTGTATGAGGGGTTAGCTAGAAAGAGCACTGAATCCCTACCAGGAACTTATTTTTTATTGTGTGATAATTTTCCTGTACGACTGTACTAGCTCTTATCCTAGGGACAGTCATTGCTGCTTCAAAGTTAATGGAAATGTTTAAAAATAATCTAGAAGAGAGAAACAAGAACAATCGGAAGACATGAAATAAATACTAAATTGGAAGAACAGCCTAGACACAAGAGGATTGAGGGAACAAAGGGAATCATAACTTTATGCAAAGTGTATATGTAATCTCTAGAGTAGCGGAGGATGGGTTAAAAAGAGATATGCTTAAATTTCAGAGAGAGATCAAGACTGGATGTTATTAAATAAATTTTACTGCCCATAAGAAATTCTATTTAGCTTATTCTTCATAGATGATTTATTCTTATCTTAAGCAGTTGTCACCCTAGAGAACAGTTCTACATCAGCAAGCTTAAAAGAGAGTAGATAATGTGTTGAAGTTCTTCACTGTGTAGTTTTGACCAAAACCAGACTGGATATCATGGGATGAAGAAAAAATTCTGTAGTTAGTGTGTGTATATATAATGGAAAAGGTAATTGTTGGAGCATCTTAAACTGAGGCTACAAATGCCGTCCGATTAAGTGGTGTTATTGTCCCCTTAAATGAATCAATAAAGGACTTATCTGCTGCACCGTCTATCTTGGCTACTCGGTATACTCCAAAAGTTACTGATTTGCAGCTTTAACTATCAACAACATGCATGTTGAAATTTGCTTAGCTCTTTTGTATAAATAACACAGGTTTTGTTCTTTTTCTCTCAGTTTCTTTGGAGATTTTGGACCTTTAAATTTGGCAATGTTATACAGATACTGCTGTAAGCTAAATAAGAAATTAAAGGTAAGCTTTGTTTAAAAACAATGTTCCTATATTTTTGTGTTTTGGAATTCAACTAAAGTGTATTATCCAGTTTGAAAATGGTTGTTAGGCGCTCATTATCTAAATGGTTACTAGTAAGCTTTAAGGTTATTCTTTGTTCTGAATTCTTTTCCTTCTAAAGAATGCAAAAAATTAATATACTCTCATTGTTCCTTAGCAGGTGAGGCATTGAAGGACGTGTTCAAATTTTTTCATAACCTTATAGTTTCAAGACAATAGTAACAAGAAACATTCCAGATATTTCATGGGTTTGTAGCTAATGAAGTGGGTATGCTAGTATGAATAACTGAAAAACGGTTATTAAAAAAACAACCAAATGGAAAAAACCCACACCCATGAACAAGAACAAAACATGGGCCCTGAAATCACACTGTTTAAACTAAATCTTACTCAGTAGAAAGGTTAAAACTTCTGAATCTCCTTCAAATTAGTAAAAGGTTGCTTCCAATAAGTGTTGTGAAAAAGTGTTTTTACACATATAAAAACTGTTCCTTTCTCTGTCTTACTTCTAGAAGTGTCACTCCTTATCAATTAATTTGTAGAAGCTTTCTTATTTTCTTGCTTCCGTATAATGTTTGCGTGATTTGAGGCAATTTTGAGTTGATCTTGAGATAGAAAATTCTAGTATCTTCTTTGGATATCACAGTAGCTTTTTCTTTTGACTGCGAAGTGTTGGTCCTCTCTTTATAAAGTTGTCTAGAATCTGTAAACACAACAGTTAATTCTGAAGGTGACCATGACTGAGTCTTGTTCTAACAACACTGTCCTGTGATAGAACCACAAGCCTGATATGGGTTGACCTGGCCAGAAACTAAACACGTGGCAGCTGTTCACTCACTCCAGTCCCAACCCCAATGGGACAGAAGAGTGAATCAGAACAGCAAAACCAAGAAAAACTTGTGGGTTGTGATAAAGACAGTTTAAGTTGGGGAATAAGAAGAGCGGAGGGACAGCAGGGGGGAACAAAAGTGGTGCAAGGGCGATCACTCACCACCTCCCACCAGCAGACCAATGCCTGGCCAGTCTCCAAGCAACTGCTAATTTAGAAAAAGTCTGTTCCTCAGTGTTACTGCTGAGTATGATGTTACATGTTATATCCTCTAGTCTGTTTGGGTCAGCTGTCCTGACTGTGTGTCATCCCAGCATCTTGCCCACTCCAGCCTACTTGCTGTGGGGGCAGAGCGAGAAACAGAAGGCCTTGATACTGTGCAAGCACTGTTTGGCAATAGCTGAAATATTGGTGTGTTATCAACACAGTTTTAGTCACAAATCTAAAACACAGCATCATGCAGGCTGCTATGGAGAAAACCGAACTTCATCCCAGCCAGACCCAGTACACTGAGCACATACCTGTAGATTTAACCTGGTCCCCAGATGCCTGGGAAAGTGATTTACAGCATGTATAGAAAATTTATCAACTGCAAGAAATTATACAGGTGTCTTATTTCTAAAGTACTAATTAATATCACTTGTGTGCAAATAGCAAGGAGACCCTTCAATAAATGTTACAGATTTAAAATCTTTACAATATGAAATATTAGACCTGCTACTGACAGAAGAGGAAAATGGGACAACAGATGTGGTAACATTGGCCACTGTTAAGAAGATTCCTGTATTGAAAATGACATCATTTTGGGAATAATGTATGCTGTACAAGTGAAATTTATGCAAGTTGATTCATGCTATATGCTGCTTCCAGGGGCATGCTGAGTTTAAGTCAGGTAGTCTTAAGAGGAGACTCTGCAGACTGAGGGGTTTGTAGAGCTGCTGTGACCTTTCTGCAAAAACAGTGCTTCTAGGGAAAATTTACGTTGCTTCTTAATATAGAAAGTTGGTTATAAATAAAAAAAAATCCTCTAGTATTTCTGATTTTGAATACCTATGTTCATATTGGGAAAACATTGGATTTGCCTTTTCTGTTAATACTAAATGGAGCTTATAAATACATTGTCTTAACAGCCTGTTTTCCAGTGCCACTATCCTATTCAAACACATGACCAATGATGCTCACTCAGTAGGAATCTTTTTACCTTAATTCTGCTGTTTGTGACCTTATATTTGAGTTATTAAAGACTGTGGAGAATGCTTGCTCTGTGAAGTAGTTACTCCAGAAAAGAACCAATAATAAACCTACTATTCTAACTTTCTCTGTGCCTGTGAAAACTAGAGGGATCAGTTCTGTTTTTTCCAGATTCAAACTGAGACTGATCAGTTTGAGACCTGAATACAGTCTCATGTGTCACTGTTGAAATGTACCTTCATACTTTCATAGTTGAACTAGAACACTTTCAAACTGGACTCTAGGTACCTAGACTTTCACCCAGAAAATAAGAATACAACTAATAAGTACCACAGGACTTGTTTGGGCTTTTTTAGTGATTCAGTGTTAAACAGGAAGGTCTCTATAATCTATATTCTTGTTATAAGACCGTTATCTGCATCGAATGAGGCAAGCTGCTAGTCATAAATGGCTTGTAATCATGATGATATAAAGACTGTATATTATAATGGAAAAATACATTATAATGTATTTATTGTATTAAATACAATATAAGGGAGCCAAACTGAAACTGAATTGGTAACTCTGAGCCTTGCAGGCTTGATTTAGCAAACCATGATGTCACTTTAATGTAACTTTTTTTTTTTTGAAAACAGCAAGCACTCTCACAGTGCTAGGTGAAGAGTACAGGTAGCCAGGAAGAGGACAGAGAAGTCTCATTCAGATCAGCTGCGGTCTCAGCTGGGAAGAGGTGCTGTTTGTTGCTGCTAGATTACCAGGGGCTAATTCCAAATAGGTTAATGTAAACTAGTAGTACATAATAGAGAAGGGTAACCTAATAGTGCAATCACTTGAAAGTAATACCTGAAATCAAACAGACCTTGTTATGTTTTTGGAATACCACCTGAGTGGTATAGAAGCTTGCTCATGAATGGATTCCAGTTTGGCTGAGTAGCACTGCCTCTGAGGTTAGTACCTGCTAATCTAAGCTTTGCTCTTCTAACAGTTCAAATATGTGCCAGACTGTCCTAATTAGTGGGTAAGTTGGCTTGTAAGACCAAATCCCAGGGCTGAAGCATGCATCTAATGTGTACTGTAGGCCTAGCTACAGAAGACTACTGCTTAGCTTCACTAGTTGAGAATTATGGATTCACGGTTTCTATACTTCTACCCATCAGCTTCTCATTTCTGTGTCCCTGAGAGGATTCCTGAGACCTGAACTTTCTGTCTTAGTGTGTAAGACAGAAGTTCATGACTTGGGACTTACATGCTAGCAAAGCATTGATGCAATGAACAACTGCAGTACCAAAAGTATTGTAATTCTCATATGGCACTGGGGGACATGTAGGCAGCCTGTGATTGGTGTTTCAGAGATGGGGAATGCCGACTGGACTAACGACATGGAGAAAGAGTCCTGTTGGGAACCTGCTGCTTGCATACCATTGCATTAAGGGTAACCGCACCCCATGACCAACAGCAGGAATTCTCTGATCATAGGAAGTAAAAGGCACTGCAGATTATCATTGTCTAGAAATCCAGCCTCTGCTGCGGGATGGTTGCTGTTGCCATACTGCAACACTCTTAGGACCCTGAGGCAATTGGTGCTTAAGCCCAGATGACTTCTGCCGTGATTTGGTATATGCCTGGTTGGATATGTATTGCATGTACTTTTCTTACAGAAAAAGTCTTTAAAAGAAGCGTGGCACAAAAAAAATTATTCACAACACATGATAGTTTTTGCATGGATGTACTGTCTCAAAAGGAATTTAAGACTTATAAGTTTAAAACTTCTATGAATAGGAACAGGAGAAATGGGGGTATAAGATCTCGTTAAAACAAACAAACCCCACAAACTTCCCCTCAAGTCTTTCAGCTATATCTATTTCTGTTTTGGGAGAGGAATTGGACATGGAGGCAGTTTTCTGCTTTTCCCTCCCTTTTTCTTGAGGGGCAGGTGGAGAAGGGGAGGGGTACCAGTTTGAAATGTGCTGATGGCAGAGTGACATTTTAAAGTAAGCTATTATAACTTTATACTGACTGATTTTGAACACAGTAAATAGTTCTATTCTGGAGAGCTGAAGAATTTATTCAGATATCTATTCGCTGAGAAAGTTGGAACTGAAGTCCTCATTATGCTTTACAGGAAAACCTTTCTGACCTTGTTATGTTTGTGATGTTTTGATTGCTGATTGCTATGGAGATGATCTTGACTAGCCTAGTCAACAGCAAGAAAAAATGCTTGGCCATGCTATCTTCCTACTTGTTCTTTGAATTGTGTTTGGGGAAAAATGCTTGACTAAGCAACTGTGATTCATTTATGAAATAAATATTATTTTCTTCTGTTTATGAAATCAGACTTATTTAAAACTTGCTTTAAAAAAACCTGCTGTGTTTTCTGTGTATATCGCCTTGTACACTCTCAGTAAATTCAGAAGCAGGGGTAATCACAGAAGGAGTGTTGCTGAGATAAATGGTACAAGTACAGAATATCAAAGGCAGGAGAGGGGAGGTTCTGGCAGGCCTATCAGCCTATGAAAGTGTATAGAGTTGAGAATTTGGGTGTTAATGTCAAGATATTGCATTTCAGCAGTGACATTTCAGCAAACACTTACTGGGAAACTTTATTTTCTGTAACTCATGTGCAAATAAAAACAGTGGGGGTTTTTTATAGGCTTCTGAAAACTAAAATCCTGATGCAATTTTTCTCTGGTTGCTATGCTGTAATTAATTAATTAATGTCAGTTTCTAATTTTGTGTTAAAGATTTAGTCAGGATTAAAAAAAATTAAATATTTTGTATAGCAATATGGTTTATAAGGATTAAACCTTTACATTTTGAAAATGAAGCAATGAAAATTATATATTGTTTTCATTTCAGTGTTCTGGGGACTTTTAAGGTGAGCTGTCACATTTTGGCTACTTCAGGTACAAAAGCATCTCAAAATTGGAATGAGTTGATATACCCATACTATTAAAAAAATCCATTCTGTAAAACGAAATAATAAATCAATAAAACTTCTGGCTAGCTAGCAGAATGTGCTTTTCACAGTTTAAAATAGTATTTCAGGTGAACTGTAAACTATTGCAAAGAACTTGGCTTCAAAGTAAGTAGTAGTCAACAAATTATAATTGAGGTTCTGTCACTGTTGCATAACTGCTGTAATCTTATCCCACCTACACATCATGTGTGGAATTGCAGTTAGAGAACACTAAAATTAAAAAACTGAGGAGGGGGAAGAAAAGAGGAATCGTAAAGTACGGGGATTAATTTTGTCAAGTTTTAATAGTAATTGAATGCTTCACTAATTAAATAACTACTTGTGCTTTGTATGTTTGCATATACGCTGAGGGAGATGTTGCTGTTTCTCTCAAGATACAACCTCTTCCAATCAACAGCAACCAGCTATCTCAGTAATTACAGTCCTGTTTAGATGTACTCAGTTGCATTAACTCTCACTTCTTCTACCTATGGAAGTTGTGGGTAGTAAGACCAGACTGGAATGTACAGTTAAAACTGCTATTAAAGGTGCTATTTCTGTGGGGGGTGAGAGTAAGCAGCTCACTGTGATACATACGTTTGTTTTCTTGTGAGTTTATTGGCTATTTGATTTTTTGCAAGATTTGATTCTGTGGTTAAAGCTGTCCTAAAATTTGCAACAAGATTTAAGACAAGAGTCAATGTTTACAGATTTCTGGAAGCGAAATACAGCTGGCACTTAAATAAATAAATAAATAAAACACAATTCTGCAGCAGATAGCTTATCTCCCATGCTCAAGTGTCATCAGTGCCAAGAGCAGAAAAAGAAGGTAAATTTAAATTGTCAAATTGGAGCTGAAAACCTGAAGTTGGGTAACAGCAGTATTAGTACAAAGGCAGTTTATAAAATGTGCTACTTTTAAAAATTGAAATGCACTTCAAATATGTAGAAACAGAATCCAGTAAGTCTGTTGATGACTTCCTCAAAACTGTAGTAGTACTGTAGAAATCTGTCAGGAAAAAAATAAGTGATAGTTTTGCAGAAAATAACATGTAGCAATTCATGAAGCTAAAAAAAAAAATGCAATAAACTGTCCAACTTGCCATTTTTAAGTGACAATTTTATCTCTCTGACTTGAAGTAGTTTTGCTGCAGTTTGTCATTAATGTTCTTTTCTGGTGCTTGCTGGTTGTGTTTTCAATGGGAGTTTTGTCCACAGGATTCTGACAGAGGCTTCTTTTCTTCCTAAAGAGAGAAAAATTGCAAGTGTTACTAGTTTGTCTCTGCCTTGCCCTTTTTTCAGACTTTTGACTTGTGCAGTCTTTTTTTTTTTTTTTTAAATAAATTCTTGCTGTTGAAGCTTTCTAAAGACATCTGTCACCCTGTCTCTAATATAGATGGAAGAGTGGTATTTAACTTATAAAATGCCTGTAAGATTGATTGCTTCAGTTTTTCTCTTCTCCATAGAATTGTGTGCTAAAGGGATTTAACATAAAAGAGAGTTTTAGCCTGAAAATTTCGATGTCTTTTAATGTTCATAAGCTATTGTTCACATATTTAAACTTTGAAAAATTGCCAGTATTTTATATTGAACTTTTCAGTTCAACTGCATTTTGTAGGATATTTTCACACAGCAAACTAAGAGATCTGCCCTAATACAGTGACTGTTTCCCTGTACTCGTACCTATAATGTAAGAAGATTGTTCATGGTAGCAGTAATTTTTTCTACTTTAATTTTAAGAATCTCTCTACAATAATGTTTTTTTTACTTATTTTTCAGTTTTGGAGAAGTGACTTTTTAAAGTATTTCTGAAGTGTATTCTTCTCTCAGTAAATATGCTGTCTGTCTGGGTTTTTTAACAGTATTTCAGTTTATCAAGAAAGAAGATAGTGTACTATACAAGTTTTGACCAGCGGAAACGAGCAAATGCGGCATTTTTAATAGGTACATATGCTGTAAGTATTATTTATTATATGGATACTTCTAACCCCTTCTTTAAGCGACACCTACTATGTGTAAAATAGTATCTCAAGGGATGGTCCTTTAGGGAGATGGGCAGATTGTCATTTGATTCTTCTCCAAGATGTCTTTGAAAATTCTGCTGTAAGAGTTTTAGGGAAGTCCTGTCTTTGGCACTTAACTGCCTTTGCTTTGCTACACAGGGAGTGGCTTTAGCAGAGTATGTGCACGTTTCCCATAGGATACCATTTTCTTGAATGTCAAAAATGCAAACCACATACTTACCTCTAAACCTGGCTGCCTTAGAATCGATTGCTGCTTGTGGCAGTAGTGAGATTCGTACTGGGGAGGAGAAAGCGCTTTTTTTTTTTTTTTCTTTCACAGCCTTTCTTAAGGTTTCTAGGGCAGAGGCATAGTGACTATTGGATGGATTTCTTTTCTCAGTTAATTTTCACAGCCTACCCAGAATAATGGGAAAATTGAGGTATTTCAGCCTTCTAATATTACAGATAGTATGCAATACACAGGGCTGTCTTAGCCTAATTTATTATGATATCATGTAACTTTTGATAGTCCCAAGCTGACACTTGCAAAGCCACTTGTGTGTCTTCATAGCAGTGTAGCTCAAACTTCAATTTCGCCTTCCTGCCCTACTGTCCAGAATTGAAGCCTACTTGTAGGAAACTCAGAGTCTTTGTGATAACATGTTTTACATTGATGAAGTATTGAAACTAACAAGCTGCTGGTCCTGAGCTGACATCCACAGGGTCAGCTGAGTTCTGGAAGTCTCTGTTAAGTCAGTCTTTACACTGTGTGAAAGCTGGTAGATTTCTTTCAGGCCTGAGGTCATGCTGAAAGAAAAGCTCAATAAATGCAGAGGATAATATTGAAAGAATTTAGGTTGCAGATTCTTGTAATTAAGCAAAATGTTTTACTACAAGTATTAGGATAGTGTGTAAATGCTCTTGAGAAAGAAGGTCTGTTTAAATTTAAAGATGGAAATAAAATTGGGGAGAAGTTCAAATTTTAAAAGTCTTTGGGTTATATTTTTAACCCTTAGGAGTAGACCTGATGAAACAACTTTGCAAGAGGAATAGTAAGAACAAACAAGTTTGTTTATTAAAGTTTTTGACCATACAAGGCTATATTTAATAAAGCTGGAATTAATTTCAAATTTTATGTTTTATATTCTGTTTAAGAAACCTCCAAATTTGATAGTATATCTTTATAAGCTTTACTGTCCCTTCAGATCCAAAATCTGAACCATACCATCTTCATTAATGATTCCCACACTATAGTTTGTAAAGAAGCTTCAGTCATTTTATTCAGACTGCTTTTTCTTTTGTGTTTGCATCATTATATCTCCATTTCTGTATGAAGAAAGATTCGCTTTGTGGTTTAAAGCTGGTCTAATTAAGCCTGTAGTTAGACAACACTCACCTAGCACATATGTAGATTACAGCATCTAAATGCCTTCACTGGATTGCCCTTGTCTGATCCTGCCTTCACCTTCTTCCAATACATCTTAGAAGCCTTGGAAAGGGTAGGAACTGGTATTTTGAAGGGGATGAGATTATCTTTTTATTCCCGTCGTCCAGTCCTTGTTGTTTGACTGTCTCAACTAAATAGCTGTTCTCCGTGCATAAGGGGTTAAAAGGCCCTTATCAGTATTACGTAGACCCGAGGAGAAAGCACTATTGTCCATGAAGAGAACTTCTTGCAAAGCCAGATTGTAGGAACAGAAAGGTACGTAGGTACGTAATGTGCAAGACAGGACTCCAAGCAGAGGACTGATGGCCAAGGAAGATTATGCTATATTTATAGTAAGACTTAAACATGGGAACAGTCTGGTATATTTGGTAGTCCTTATTTGAAGGAGCTGCTCAACAGCTGAAGCTAGGGATAAGGGCATGCACTGGGTGGGGAGGGCTGCAGAAATCACTATAAACAAAGTCGAGAGGGGGAACACATAATATGTGTACCTTAGTGTGACACTGTATGTACTCCATAATGGATATCAGGTGGCGTGTCACGTAAAGAGTTGGTAGCTTATGTGAGCAGTAAGGTAAATGAGTGTGCCACAACTGCATGCACGTTTAACCCTTGCCTAGCCTGTTTTAAGCTGCAGATAGCTCTTAATTGCTGCTAGCATGTATAAGTGATCCACATCTGCATTTGATTCTGTTCTTCTCCTGTCAGACTAGTAGATGTTTTAAGTATCTTTTGATTGTTGAAGTTATTATGTACCAAGACTAATTCTTTATTAATACAGTGTTACCAGTTCAAAAAATTATTTGTTCTCTTGTTGAAAACGCCTTGTAGTCACTTTCCAATTGATCTCAATTTAGTGTAACATTGGAGAACGTTTTGAACAAAGGTATCCAATATGCTACATAAGTATGTAATCCCAGAAGTATTTCTATGGATGTGTATTCCTAAACTTGCAAGTGTTATGGGTGTTCATTCATCATCTTCTATAGTGGTTGATATTAATGGCAATAAATTAATAAAATGAATATTTATTCTTAAAAGTTATTTATGATCTACCTAATAATCTGATTTTTGTTTTTAACTGCAGAAGCTTAGCTTTTATAATTCAGGCATACTAATTTCACACTGAAGAAATAATACTTGCATTTTTTGACTGTTTTACCTGTAAATGCTATGTGTAGTCAGATGCAGTAGATGTACACTCTTGGATTACATGATAGGACAGTTCCTGCCCTGAAGGAATCTAACCGTATTCTTCAGTAAAAGAACTGTATGTAATTGGCAATTTGATCTATTACAGTTTGGATATCCAAATTGTGACAGAAACATATGTACTCTTTGATTTAAGGTCTTCTAGACTTTGTCTTTAATTACATGAGCTTTTTGAGACCAGAAACTCTTATAGCTATAAACTCTACCGATGTGTGTAAGTTAATTGAGAAGGCTGCTTTTATTTGTCCTGGTGTTAAAATATTAAGGGTAAAATGAAACGTGGAAAACAGTGGATCATGTTCTAGGAATAGGTTTCCAGTGGTGATTATGCAACTTAGATTGTTCCATTAAACAACTTGTTAGACATGTTGACCTGAAATACCCTATAGCTATTAAAATATTTTAGTAAGAGAGTTGTAAGTTTAAGCAAAAGTTAAGGCTTAAAACTTTATTTGCAGTAGGTTGCCTGTTTGTAAATTGCATCTCGGGAAGATGTGTTTTCTAAATTTCAGTTTTTACAATAGACTTTCAGTTCATTTGGGCTAATCATGTCTAATTGCTAAATTATTGTCCTTGCTTTTAAGAATTCTGCAAAGATTACTTCTGTCATAAGATTCAGATTAAGAAGAAAAAAAATATTTAAAGTGTTACAAGAACAGAACAGACTTGTCTGATCTTACAGAGAAGTTCAAGGTTCCTCCTAAATGGCCAAGACTCCAATTTGGACTGTTCAGTGATGTCAGAAACAGGGTGCTACTAGGTTTTGCAAAGTCTTATCAGGCACAACAGAGAACATCTTGAAGCTAATATTGCTTTGCTTTTCCCTTCATCTGTTTGGAGACCCTAATTTTAGTTGTTAGGGTTTATAATGTAGTCTTCCACAATAGTTAAATAAAAAAAAATCTTTTAAAATAGTTTTAAAATAGTATTACAAGTACTTTCATGCGTGTCAAAACTAAAGTAGCCTGGTTTGACTAAACTTGTCCCTAGTAGCTTCTGTTGGGGTAGGAAAGGGGCGAGAGGGAGTAGGTTTAATTGCGTTATACTGAAGTGATTACAGGAATGCTCTGCTTGTCGTCAAAGAATGAATTCTTGGAGAAATAGTGAAGGAGAGTGCATTTTCTCCTGTCTGATAACATATGGATGAATTGGTGGCTGGGTCCCTCTTTCCGTATTCTTAAGGTATTTGGTATGCTACTTTTCTGGTTGGAAATCAAGGAACCTCTACCTGGTTGTGTACTCTGCTATCTAGTAAGGTTTGAATTCCCTGTGGGGAAGAAGAGCAGGAGGAACGCTAGTCTGCTTGTACCAGTAACTGCTCCTGTACTTTTAGACAAACGTGGCAGGGGTAATAGAGAATATATATATAGGACACTTCTTCCTCCTGGTAAATCTAGAGCTTTAATTCTACCCTTGTAGCAGACAAATAGTAGTTATCTCTTGCAATTCTTCAAAGATCAAAACTTGATCGGTGAACCAAAATTTGACTTTTGAGCAGTCCTGGTGAAACATAATGCTTTCATACTGTGGCAAACTCTGAAAATAGATCTGGTGAGCTCTTTTTCCTTGTAGATGGCAAATGAGCTGGCCATATTTCTTTCTCACATTTACTTTAAGTGTGTATTTTGGTAGTAATAGCTTTTATTAGACGTCTGTAATGCCAATAAGGGGGGATAGCTGCTCAGTTCTTAAGTTTCTAATTTTATCACAGCTAATGATTGGGTAATGGTGAACTACTGTGACATGTTCAGTCATGGCGGGTCCTGAGGGAACTGGCAGGTGAAGTTGCTAAGCCACTATCCATCATATTTGAGAAGTAATGGCAGTCTAGTGAAGCTCCCACTGATTGGAAAAGGGGAAACGTAAACCCCATTATTAAAAAGGGAAAAAAGGAAGACTCGGGGAACTGCAGGCCTGTCAATCAGACCTCTGTGCCCAGCAAGATCATGGAGCAGATCCTCCTGGAAACTATGCTAAGGCATGTGGAAAATAAGGTGATTGATGACAGCCAACACAGCTTCACTAAGGTCAAACCGTGCCTGACAAATTTGGTGGCTTTCTATGGTGGGGTTACTGCATTCATGGATATGGGAAGAGCAACTGATGTCATCTACCTGGACTTGTGCAAAGTATTTGACACTGTCCTGCATTACATCCTTGTCTCTAAAATGGACCACTGGGTGGATAAGGAATTGGCTGTTTTGGTCACACTGAAAGAGTTGCAGTCAATGGCTTGATGTCCAGGTGCAGACCAGTGATGAATGATATTCCTCAGGGGTCAGTATTGGGACCGACGCTGTTCAATATCTTTGTCAATGACGTGGACAGTGGGATCGAGTGCACCCTCAGCAAGTTTGCTGACACCACCAAGCTATGTGGTATGGTCAACACACTGGAAGAAAGGGATGCCATCCAGAGGGACCTTGACACAGATCAGAAACTAGCATATGTCTTGTTTAAGAAAATACTTATTAGAATACTTTATATTCAACAGTTAAACGTGTAGAGCTAAAAAGTAGCTGTGTAGGTGCTGGTTGTAAGGTGAGTTGGGGGGAAATGGCTAGGAAAATTGTGTGACTGTTTACAAAACATGTTTGTGCATGTGAAATATGCCACTCCAAACTGGTTGAAATATTTTTTGTAAATAATGCAGTTGCTTAAAATGCATTCCAAGTTAAATTTATTTTAGGACCAGTTTTACTGTACAAATGGGAAGTGAAATGCAACAAGATGTTGTTGTATTCTGATTTCCTACTCAAGTAAGCAAGCTGAGCTGATAGTTTTCAGCGATAACAGAATGAGCCTTGGCTTAGGGAGTTGCATATATGTTATATCAACTCTTTGTTGATCTCATAGTAACAATTCCAGCTTGTTGAATTGGATGCTTTTGTTAGTTAGTAGCTTGATATTGACAATTAGGAATCAAAAAATATTTGTGTTGGAAAATCTTCCATTGAGCTGTGGTGGAGAAATGTTTCCTTTGTCAGCTGCTGTGATAATATTTTGACTCATCTGAAGTTGGACAGAGAACTAGCATAGATGCCTATTTTTCATCTTAGTACAATGTCGAGTCTATCTTAAAGTCTCTCAGTTGCAGCAATATGTGATTTTAAAAAACAAAAATTTAAAGCGGGGAAATTACATGAAACAGAAGTCACAGTTTCTGTTGACTTCTTAATCTTTTATTTTGTGTAGGTATCTCTTTTCTGACCTATAAATGTCATAGGAGTTGGTCATAAAGGAGTATAGTATACATTCTTAAGAGTTTAGTGGGCTGGGGGAAGTGTACTAGTGGTTAATGATGTTTCAGGCTCAGGGCTTATTTTTTTTTTTTCCTCTCCACCCACCGTGTTTAGGTAATATTCTTGAAGAAAACACCAGAAGAAGCTTACAGAACACTTTTGTCTGGATCTAATCCACCGTATCTTCCATTTAGGTATGTGAACATGAGAAATCGGCCTAACTTTTGTGTTTTGGAATTTGCTAAATATAAATTTTTCAAATTGCCTTCCCAGAAAAGGATTTCATATCTGATACAGGTGTTTTATAAAAATGACTGATCTCCAGAAAAATATTTTTTGCTTCTGGTGGCACTTCTTGCTCTGTGTTGGAAGAAAAAAGCCATTTGATTGATTGAAGTTTAAAGTAACATTCCAGTCTTGCAAAATGTCAGGTTTAGAAAATAGTTCTTAGCATGTTTGTGATTTAGAAATTGAAATTATTCTTTATGATGTATTGTATTTTACTGTTTGGAAGCTACTAAAATCCTTTAAATTACCTAGTACCTAAACAGCTAGACTTACATGAATGAAGGGGGTTTTATGCTGTTATGTTTTCTGTTTTACAGAACAAGTACTGATGTTCCACTTATTAAATTGCTTTGCCTTTCTGTTTTCAATGAATCATAGACAATTTCTATCAATCTTTCTTTATTCTCTGTACGAAGGTCATACTGAGACTAGAATCTGAGGAGTTTTAGCTATCATGCCTATCTAATAAGGAGACTTCCAGATTTTTTCATGATACGGACCATGAAATGCCTTTGTACTTTATGAACGAAAATACCTCACACTATTCTTGTGCAAACACTGGCAATAAAAGGCAATTGCAAGAAGGTCAATGTCCTCTTTTTTTAGGGGAGTCAGTGTGTTATAAGTAGTGTTTATTGTCAGCTGATGCATTTGTAAATCTAGACCTACCTTGTCTATATCACAGAATCACAGAATGGTAGGCGTTGGGAGAGACCTCTGTGGGTCATCTAGTCCACCCTCCCTGCCAAAGCAGGGTCACCTAGAGCAGGCTGCACAGGACCTTGTCCATGCGGATCTTGAATATCTCCAGAGCAGGAGAATCCACAACCTCCCTAGGCAGCCTGTTCCAGTGCTCCGTCACCCTCAGAGGGAAGAAGTTCTTCCTCGTGTTCAGACGGAACTTCCTATGCTTCAGTTTGTGCCCATTGCCCCTTGTCCTGTTGCTGGCACCACTGAAAAGAGTCTGGCCCCATCCTCCCGACACCCACCCTTAAGATATTTAAAAGCATTTCTAAGGTCCCCTCTCAGCCTTCTCTTCAGCCTGAACAAGCCTAGCTCCCTCAGCCTTTCCTTATATCAAAATCATCTGTTTCTTTACCCACTCAGCAAAGGAAGATGAGATTATCTCTCTCCTCATAGCTTGTAGAGGAGGAGCCAGATAACAGTATAAACTATTGGGATGATAGATTTGTACATGAAGAGCAGTTTGATTTTGAATCTTAAACCATCAAACACATTTTTGAAAAAGGTATGAAAAGCAGTGATAAATTTTATTGTCAGGGAGTTTATACATTCACTTAGTCATTAGTAGCTCTCTGATGTCCAAGAAGCTTACTGAGCTGTTGATATCCATATTTTTTTTAGCTAATTATAAAAGATATTTGGTACAATGCATTAAAAAAATCAGTTATTTTAAACATGTCAGTGTCTTTTTAACCTCTCTGAATCCTATATAAAATACAGGAGTGATGACCTAAGTTAAACAAAGAATACTGCATAGTTTTCTCCACCTTTTAGATTCTGTGGTTCCCAATCTTCTCCCAGTTTGAAATAATTACATTGGTCCTTTGCATTTACAGAAGGTTCAGCTATTGGAAAATTGCTACAAGAAGTTCTTTGAAGCAAACTGTATTATTCTGAGCACAGAAACTGTGTCAATACATTGTTCTGTATCCTTATCATTTTGGGGAAGCAACAAGTGAAATATTTCCTTGCAACATTTCCCTTCCTTCTGGGGATTACTATGTGGCATGTTAGTGGAGTCTTAAAAAAAAAAAAAGTCACCACAAAACCTCATTCTTCCTTTCATATCAAATTCTCAATGATTCAACTTTAGCAGGAGTATTAATTTCATGTAAGAGCTTTCAGTGCTAAAGTGACTTAAATCTTTCAGAATCTTAAGCTTAGTTTATTCAAAACTAGCTTAAGAAACAAAACTTTCTTAGTAATAGAGGATGTATAATACCTGAGAATAGCTGTATCTTGTTCACCAATTAAAAATACTTACTGTTTGGAATTACAGTAAATTGATATGTCTTTAGGTTCCTTTCTCCCCTCCCAAAGTAAAGATCAAGGTGTGTAGAAAAGAGGTTCTGACAAAACAAAGAACGTTAGTTGTCAGATCCCAAAACTGTAAGACACAAAACTTGGGAGGAATCGTGTGTTTGCAGAACAGTTTCATAGGATCTTATTTGCTCAAACCAAAGACTACAGACCTTTGCCTTGCAACCAATTCCTTACAATAATGATGATGATAATAGTAGTAATAATAATAAACATGCTATTTCTGCTTGACTGGTAGGGAGTAGTGCAAGTAATTGGCTCTGTGATTACTTGTGAGGCTGACACAAACAGCAATAATAAATGTAATTACATGAAACAGTTTCATTTTAAGTGTTAAATCATTATTCAGAGGAAATCCTCGTGAGTTTAAATTCCAAACTAGAGTAGTTAGCTACTCTGGGATCAGCAAAGGAGGGGTCAGAAAATACAGAAAACAGAAAGATTTTCTGAAGATAGCTTTATATTATATGCAAAGAACGTTTCATATTTCTCAGGGGAGAGAATACTAACTGTAAACATCAAAGCAGGCAATGTCCAGCAAAGGGACTAGAGTCAGTTTTTGCACCCTGGATTGCCAAAATGATATCAAAAGTATAATCTCTTCATCCATCAGCTTCAGGAGAAGAGTGAGCAGTCTTTTGAAACGTAACTCCTCTGCAGTCTTTGTCCATGTGTTTCACGCTCTGGGTTGCTGCAAGATAAATGATTGGCTAAAACTAAAGCCTTCTTGGGAGGCTGTGGATTTTTTTGTGGTGGGTTTTCTGTGATGTGGTTGGGTTTTGGTATGTTCTTGGTTTGGGGTTGTTTTTTTTTAATGCAAAATTTTGGCTATTTTAGAGGATGGGAGGGAGGCAATCTTCTTGAGCAGAGCCTTGCTGTTTCTAGAGGGAATATAGCATTACAAGCTTCTGTTAGAAGAATTAAGTAAAATTTCTTGAGTGTTCTTTCTTATATGACGTGGGACTGGAAAGCACTGAAGTTTCTTTGGGAGCTGCTTTGGACTATGTCAGGTCTTGGCACTGGATTAGAGCCTAAGCAGATTCTGTTACCTGCGGAATAGTTTGTCCTGCTGGGAAAGCAGGCTGTGTAATCTAGCTGTACAGGAGGTGAGACAAAGAGGAGTGAGGAAATAAAATGAAGGGTTCTGACAAGACAGGAGGCTAGATAAGAAATGGGGACTCTGATAGTTAAGGAGGGGATATTTGGGAGTTGAATTCATAGGAAGAGGCTGGAGCAGATATGTAAGGAACTTAAGAATTACTGGGCTGAGAGAAGGGCAAGTAGATCTGATGAGGGCCTGCAGTGGGACAATCTAGATTAGATGAGAATGTGGAAGAAATATTTCATTCTTCTTTCTCTGGTTTTCCAAGGCCTTTAAAACTGTTTTCTTCCACTGTCCATTCTAAGACATTTGAGACATCTCTGATGCAAAATATACCATGATACAGAGGCTCAAGCAAATGAGCCTGTGCTGGAAGAAGTAGCACTGCCTTAGGTGGTATATCTGCTTGGCATCAAGCTATACTGTGAAGAAACAAGTTGGTGCTATGAGAAAGTTTGCACTCCTTCCAAATCTTTAGTGTCTTGAAAAGGACTAAAAAGACTCTTATGTACAATGAAAAACATAACCCAAATGTCGTACCTTTTCCCTCCTATTCTAAGCTCTAAGAAGGAAATAATTTGAAATAGTAATCATTGGTATTCAGTACTTATTGGCTTGAATTTATTCTTGGAGGCTGGAACTTAGATACTATATAACTTCTGTAGTATAGATTATCTCCATTTGAATAGTTTCAAGTGCAAGAGTTCATCAGTGAGCAACTATCAGTTAAGTGTTACAGCTAGACTATTTAACAAATTTGTTAATTTGATATCTGAAGTGTGTTCCATTTGGAAAAAATAGACAACTTTAGGTAGAAGCTGCGGGATTGTCAGATTCTTTGTGGAGTACTGAAGTATGTTTACGTGAAGTGATCACTGGGAAACCGATCTACTTTCATCTAGCTCAGTGACCTCAAAAAGCTTTAATCGGCTTAGATCTTCAGCTGGTATTTCACTTAAAGATAGCCTCAGCAAATGTTGTTCAGGGGTACAAAGAAACTGGAATACCCCTCTTAAAAGATACATGGAAATCTTTTTGTTTGGATTTTATTTTTATCATGGAAAAACTAAAGACAAAGCAGGAGGATAAGGCACTACTACTGTTTTTGAGACATTTCTCAAAACAAATCTTGTTTTTGGCTGATTCACTGTCTCTTGGTGATGCTCAAGCCTCTTGAAGATCTTGTACTGTATTTTCTCACTTTCATTTAAGAAAGTGGTGCTAACACCATTTTAAATAGTCATAAAAACCAGATTGCTATTGTGAAACTAAGTTCTAGATTTTTACCTTAAACTACTCTGTGTTGACTTTATATTAAAGAGAAAAAAAACTCAAATATATTTTAGTATTATGGAGATCAATCTCTAGATATGACATGAACTTCAGAGCTAGATTTTAGTTTGTAGCTTTTGGGTTTTGTTTCTTTATTGGCAAGTGCTGGGGAAACAAACTATTTTGTTATTGAAGGTGTTTAGAGCCTTGGTGAAAGGGAAAGCATTATGCAGTATTGAGGTCAGCTACAATAACTGTGAAATTGGATGTGGGATTTGCAGCTCTGTAATGCCAGCTCAGATTCATACTATATCTGCATCTCATAAAAATATTCACATTTTTCTCATTTTGAAAGCAAATAGAATACTATCACATGATAGTTAGTAAAACACTCTTGGAAAATCAAGGTAGTTTATGCATTTGGCTATAAGAGACTGGAAGAATACTGTAATGAAATGTGATCAGCAACAGAAATCAGAGCACCCACACTGTAAAACTGTGCAGGAGATGTCTGTATGTGCTCTGTTCTAGTATTCTGCTATGAAATGAGGCCTTCCTTTCTCTTCTGTGCTTTTTTAAACACAGACTTCCGAGTTGAACAAAAAGGTATAATATTTGAAATCCAAATAGCTTGGTTTCTACTAGTAAAAACACCTATATGTTTTTGTATACACATCAGTAGTCCCAGTAAGTTAAAAATGACTGCTGTCTTGACCATAAGCACATGCATTGGTTTTCTGTAGGACAGAATGCTGACTGTGCACAGTGGACAAAGGAGAAGAGTAAGTTTAAACAGGAATAAGTTTAAACAGGAAGAATGTCAGCAGAGCTCTTTTCTCCTGTCAGAGTACACCTGCTTTAATGGTTAGGTATACAGCAACAGAAATAAGATGTTTGGGGCATGGATGATGTAGGCAATAGACGTTAGCTGCCAGCACCCGTGTGCTAAGAATACTGTACACCTGGAATTGTGAGAGGCTTATCTTGTTCATCTAGGTCAAGTTCAGTGACCTCCCTCCCTCTCTTCACTCGCTTTTATAGCACTTCTTATTAATGGATTAGAGATCGTGGCTTTTTTCCCAGTATTGTTTTTATGTCCTGAAGTATCAGATGCCTTATCAGTTGAAGAAATAGTTATATATGTATAGAAAAAATCAAAATTATATTCTTGTTATAGAAAAATAACATGTAATATAGAACATGTCTGCTACAATCATATCTTCATTCATATTTCTCTATAAATATTTGATTTTGTGGTTTGCATTGTTTTAGGTTTTGTTGTTTCTGTCAGCCCCTTCAGAAAACTCTTACAGCTTTTAAGGATTTTTTTGCTAAGTATCTGTTCCCATTGGGGCCTTTTTTGCTCAGAAGACCTTTTTGTTTGCTAAAATGCTTTTGTGCTAAAATGATCTGTTATTCAACTTTCCTGTGTCAAAAATGTATTTGTAATCTGAAATCAGGCATCAAAATGAGGGCCTGTAAATGAAATCCAAACTAGCAGTATATTTGCCTTTCCTTGTTAGACAGTGTAGCTCAATTAAGACTTCAATAATGGTTAAAGCAAGTTTTGCTTTATTTGCTACTATGCTTACACAACTGAGAGAGGATGGAAAGCTTCCTATTCCAGGACAGCATAAATAATTTGGTAGAGGGCATGTAGTTACATGATGTCAAATAGGCACTTCAAATAATTTGCAGTATCCAACTGCATTTACATTGAGCTACATCTTCGGTAGGAAGTGCTTTAGCAATAGCAAGCTTTTAACAAGATGTCGTCTTCGAACTTTAATTCAGATTTCTCAGAGAGGATTGAATAACTTGAATATACTCTGTTGTGGGTTGTCTTTCCCCTAGTTCAGAAAATAATTCTGTGTATATTAAATTCATTTTTATTAAATCTATAGGGATGCTTCATTTGGGAACTGCACATACAATCTTACAATCTTGGACTGTTTACAGGGAATAAATAAGGTAATAACACTTTTCCTTAGCAAAACAGATTTAAATTGACTTTTTAAATGTGAAGGAAAATACTGTTAAAATACATTAGAAAATCTAGTTTCAAAGCAAAATGTGTGTGAATTAGTACGCTGTCATGAAGCCCAATTTGGTGAGGACTGTATTTGAGTAGTGACAATGGAAGAATGTTACACTTCTACCTGGCTGGCCTAGCTTTGACAGCTTTCTGAACTTCACCTCTTGAATCCGAATGTGCAAACGCACCAGGCCTGGCTGGGGACAGTTCTTAACAGTGCAAGGCAGTGCACTAGATCTGCTAGTAGAGCATTTATAACCATTGGTAAAAGAGAATAACATAGGCTCATAAAGTCAAGCGAGACAGACACCTAGGTATACTGTGATTTAATCTGAGCAGTTTTTGCATGTACTTGGCCCCAACTTTCCCCAAAAACACTTGGTTCAGTGTTTGACACCAATATTTTCTTTTTAATTGTTTAAAAAGAATGAAGATTAATGTATCTTACTAGTGTTTTGATGTGTCACTTTTAACAGTCCTGGTCCTAGGGAATATTAAGCTCCAGTCTTGCTTTTTTTAAAGTGTTACATCACATCTTAATTGGCAGCCTTGTGTTTTAGTATGTACTTCATACTGTAAGTAAAGATTAAATTTTGTTCATCATTTCCCAGTGATCTTGATGAAGGAGGCAGGCTACATGAACAGTTTTGTACAGACACTATATAGACTATTTGTAGTTCTTAAAAGTATGCCAAAAGAAGTGTTTCTTAAATTGAAAAGAGCGATTAAGCTTAATATTTTTAGTTCTGTGAGGGTGGAAAAGGAGCTGTCAGTTAACAGCAAGACTCTTGATTTGTGTGGCATTCTACGGATCCTGAAGTTCTGTGAAGCAGTTGGTGCAGTCACTGTAATTTGTCTGCAACAAACATCTCAAAAGGACTTTGAGAATCAGCTTTTCCTCCTTTGTTCCCATAAAATGTATTACTGAATTTTTGTCCAGTTCACCTCCAGAGGTAAAAACACTTAGAGCAGAAATCATATGCCTTCATCTAAAGTAAAATCTTAATCTACCTGGGTAAATTTGGTGTTTGTGAGCACATAAATCATATGAATCATGTAATTCAGGGGGCCTACAAACTCTGGAGTACAGCCAGCCAACCATGCTTAAATGAAATACATTTTTCAAAATCAACTACTCAGACAAATCTCTGTATCTTAGGTTTCATGACAGGTCCAATCATTGAGCCTGTGTTGTCTATAACAAAGCTATTTTGGTTTTGTCTTAATAGATGCTCTATATGTAGCAAATAATGGCAGACTGAATGATTATTGTTTTTTAAACTATAGATCTGTGCTATGTTTTTATCACACTTTAATCCCAGAATGTGGTGTATACTTATATTTATCAGAATGTGGTAGATTCAGTATAAATATATGCTGCAGAACTGTCTTCCACTTATTCCTTGGAAGAAATTTAGGCTATGAATTCATTATTCATGGAATCCTGTAATAAATACTGTCTAGCGTAGTCTAGTGAACATCATTCTATCAGTGGAATGTGTATCAAAAACAAAGAATAAAATACAGGTTATACAGAGTACTTTATTCTGTATATGCCATTTTGTCTGGGTATTATGGTGATAAAATCAGAGTATCATATTAAGTATAGGAAATCAATAAACTCTTAATGTTCTATATTTTGTTATGTCCAACTGCATGAAAACGTATTCAGCATGGAAATCATTGAACGAGTGTATGACAAAAAGGGAATTGCTTTTTAACTTGTCATCTGCCTTAGAGAGAAAAACACACGTAGTGGGGTGGGGAGAATCAATTTTATGATTTAAGATATGTCCCATCATAATGTCTTTGAAGGGGAAATAATGAGCCTGATGTGCTTTAGTGACATTGTTGGAGTTTTTGTTGTCTGTGTTGTTAACTTGTGCAAAATGTAGTGTTATCTTAACATAGAGGCTTCAGCAAGCCAAAAGCACAAACATTTTGTGATTTAGTTTTGATTCTCAAACAGTATTACAAATTGAGATTATGTATCATATTTCAGAATAAACTGACACCTTGTTGCCTTCTAGGCCTTGCAGCATGGATTTTTTGACTTTAAGACATTTGATGTGGATGAATATGAACACTATGAGGTTTGTACATTTAATGAGTTGAATGTGTTTGGTTTACCTAAAATGAGTTAGAATATACAATATCCCACAACTTAAAAGATGCTGAAAACACGTTTTAATTCAAGTAAAACCCAGTGTTCATATGTAAGGTATGTATATCCAAACATACGTGCTGTATGTGGAAAAACATGCAGGATGAATATCCTTGCAATTTCAGTGCATCATGTAAGTCTACTCTCATAGCCTTTCTGGCTTTTGGGACCTCTTTAATGCTTTCCCGACCTTCCCCCAGGATACGATCCAAGATATCTCAGCTGACTTGCAGAATCTGTGTTTTCTTTCAACACTTGTTGAGCTGCTTCTTGAGATGCTATTAGTCCCAAATATATTATAAATTTTGTATAGCCACATAGATTAAGCACACAGAAAGTTAACGGATGTCACTCATTGTTCTGCCAGCCTTCTTATGAGTAGATACTCTGAATGACTCTAGGTGCTTCTAGGACTTTGTTCTGTAACATATACTTTATCTGCTAGTAGTAGACAGTTCTCAAGGTGCATTGCTGCAGAGAACCTTTAAAATATGCCCATGCTGCACCTGTGAATTGGGCTGCGTACAGAGGAAATCACAGGCACAGGTGTATATACATCTGGTCCAGAATAGTTGCATGATCTTTGTCTACTGTTTCCCACACTCAAAGGAAGGGAAAGGGTTTTTAGTGAAGTCAGTGACAACCATGCAGTTGTATTGGACCTTGTCTTTGGAACTCCCTGAAGTTCCTGCAATTGCATTGGTTAAGAAGAAAGATACATAAACAAGAGGTGTACTAAACATTTGAATATATGTTAAGCTCTCTTTTTATAATTCTGTTACTTTATTGTAGCCAGTATTCTTTCCCTCATACCTTCTGCAATTTTCAGAAAACTTGGAAATCATGAGAATAAATTTGCCTAGGCTGAATATGTCCATTTGAAAATTTATTATCTTGAGTATTTCCAGTATCAATCAATTTTTAGGGATATTTGCTTTTCTTAAATCTCTGTAACATTTGATGAATAACTGTTTTGTTTCACAAGCAGGAAGATATGGGTGACTCAGTACATATCTGAAATACGTACAGGTACAAGAAATGCTTCATAGATGTTCAAGAAAGAGGGTGAAGCCAGGAGAGGAATAAGCAGTGGAAAAACCTGATTTACAACACAAATCTATGCAGTAGATGTTGGCTACAATAGGCACACTATAACATATATATAGATATTCACAAAACTTAAAACCATTTGTAGAATGACTTCTGTATACTGTAATATTCCATAATGATTAAATTGAGAAATTGGTGTAGCCTTTGCTGAATTACTGAAATTAAATGCACAGTAACTAAAATTTAAAGTATGAAATTGCTGAGGTTTTGCTTACTTTATGTACAAAAGCAAAATGTTTATTCTAAAAACAAATCATGGTTGGGAATTCTTAGGGATCTGTGTATACAGTAGGAGTTAATCTGCCTGAAAAAAGTATTAAAATAATTGACTAAAGCTATCCCATTATCTTGTTCAATGCTTAACGTTATTTCAGTTTGTGAAAAGTATGTATGTGTGATGTTTAAAGTACGCTGCCTGCTGTCTGAGTTTAAGAAGCAAGAACATGGAATCATCTTTAATTTTTTTTGTCCATTTTTTGGTATGTCTTCTATTATTTTACACATCGTGGTCAGCTTTGTATATTTAGACATGCCCTGTGCTGTATTTCTAAAACTTTAAATGTTTCAAGTGTTTTTTGCTGTGTTAGGTCTTCAAATGTGTGATTATGCGGAGAAGTGTTGCATAAGACTTAAAGGGAGCAGGCTAAAGGAAATTCTATTTCACGTTTATTTTTCCTTCATCTTACTACAGTATCAAGGCAGTTAATTCCCCTTGTGTTAGACTAGACGTAAAATACTCAAATTCTCTTTTAATAATAATGTTGTTTGCAGGTCGTGTTGAGTGTATATATATGCATGTATACATATATATCTGTAGTTCAGATTGGTTAAAATGTAAATTATTCACAATAACCCGTACAGATATAAAGAATTACTTAATTCACAAATGAAACTGGTAATACAAATATAAAAATACTTTAAACTATTGAACAGGGCTTCTTCCTTAAAGGGGTAGAAGTGCTACAATGTTGAGATTGTGGTCTGTCATACAAATTTGGGGGAGGGAAGGGTCCTGACTTGGCAGTAAGATCGGTTCTCTAGTCCTTATGCAACCTTGTTAACTTACAGGAGTTTTCACTGTGTGAAGACATTTGGAGCAAGCCTAATGGGCTTAGCTAAGCAAACAGTTGGTGAATTGGTTACAGTAATGTCCATTATGAGAATCTTTTCACTCATTAGGATGTTTTGATTTGTTGAGAGATAAAAACACGAGCTTAATAATGCAGTTGAACGGAGTGCCATATCCTTAAAAGTCATGCTGAGAATAACTGCATTGCCAAATGAAGAATGACCACTCCTCAGTTTAAAAAAAAGAGACACTTTTGAACTTTAATTATGTATTTCCAAAGAAGCTTCCAGTTTTGGCACTGACAGAATTTGCAGAGCCTTTTTGAAGTTTTCGTTTAAAGTGAGCAAGAAATGCATAATGTCACAGTTCTTTTTTTAATTTAGTCTATTTGGTTTATACTTTGCTTCTATGTTTACTGGCTCATTAGAGCTTATGCCAATATGTAAATTTCAGTTTCTACAGGGAAAGGATAATTGTTTTGGAAAGCTAATTGGTTTTTAATTTGTTCTCTGTGAATTGAGTTTTTTAGCCAGTGCCTTACAACGGAAGCATTTTTCCATGTTCTTAGATTAAAGCATACAAGAATGTTGGTGTTTGTCAGTGGTGTTATAAGTAGGGGTCTATAAACACTGAATACTCTAAGGGAGTAGATATAGGATCTTTCTGCTTTTATTGGAAAACTTTAACAAAATTTTTTGTTTCATTTTATGAAGAGATTTCTGAGAAGCAGCTTATGATTAGTTTGTCCCATATAGGTAAGCTGGCTAATTACATTTGAAGTGCTTTGGTTTAATGCAGCAAGAACATAGTAAAAAGTAAAATAAAATCTTGAGTAGTTTTTTAACCTTACATGTACAGATATAAAATGCTTTTATCTTTCTTCTGAAATTTTTATAGAGAGTGGAAAACGGTGACTTCAACTGGATTGTTCCAGGAAAATTTTTAGCATTTAGTGGACCACACCCAAAAAGCAAACTTGAAAATGGTATGGTGTATATTTTAATGCTATTCTGTAATCTTATTTTTTCCAGCATGTTAAACAGTCACAGCAAATGAGCAGAAGATAGTAGATGTTTATAGATTAATTTTCATCTTCAGAAATAATCGTACAGTGAACATTTTACATATGATTGGAGAAATTAATTGCAAGGGGTTTGGAATTTTTCTTTGCTAGAAGAATTCTAATTCTTCTAACAGTCAGTAACTTCAATTCAGTGACAAAGTGCTTGAGGAATTCAGGTCCTTTACATTTCTCCTGGAACCTGACACCTGATAACGATAAGTTTGCAGAATTAAAGGTGAGTTGCATAAAGCAGAGGGGACTGTATTAAGAGTTTTGTAACAAAGACCAGGAAATACTTTAGAAAGAAGCTTGCCTTTACTACTAAAGATTCTTGGGATAATGGGAAGGGCCTATGTGATTCTAATGGAATAAAAAAGAGAAACTTGACCAGCAGAGGGGAAGTGGAGATTTGGTCCAGTTAAAAGAAAAACCGGTCATTTAAAAACTACAATCAGATTTTTGCTGAATTTCACCTTATCCTTTGTGCCATGTCACTTTATGTAAGCATGTTTCCTGAATATCTACAAAATCCAGATGGAAAATATTTAGATTGGTTTGTGTTTCTTTCCCAATCACTGTTACAGTCCTTCCCTGCAAATTTTTTTCAAAAATTATTTTACTTGTTCCATGGAATTTGGAAAACCTGTGTTTTGTTTAAGATGTTTGTAACTGAAAATGACTAACTTAATACTAATGCTTAAAATCCAGTTATGAGGCTACAAATAGGCCTTGCATAGGTAAGTATCAGTACACATTACAAAGCTACATTTTTCTCAAAGTTGTGACTCTGTTTGCATTTACTAATGCATATATGACTTGTGGAAATGCCCCATGTTTTGTGAGGAAGCTTTTGGACTTTATTTGAACAGTGTCGCAAATGAGTGGTTAGGTTGCTTAAATGATCACTCAAAGATTTTGAAAGAAAAGATTTTACTGAAAATACAGAAAATGTGAGCTTACAAAGTTTGTTGGCAAGGTTCGCTCTACTACTTATCAAATGGATGGAATAGAAAATCGAAGGAGGTTTTGAGGGGAAAATGATTTATACAGAGTAAAAGAAAAGTGTAAGGGGTAAGGGAGACCCTTCTGTTGAGTCACCAGGTTCAGAATGGACCCCCTTGCTCTCTAAACTCCTGCTCAGAGAGGAGCCTAGGTGCGGCTGGATCCAGAACCAGCCTTAGACTACAACGGTTTATGTCTAAGGAATATGTTTACCAGCAATTCAGGGTGTGTTCACAGTTTAAAGAGAGATAGAATCACAGGGATTTAGCAGCTATTAATCACTGCTTAACTTGGCATTTACAGAGTGATTAGAAAGAATTTGGTATTACGATCATAGAAATAGCACATTATGTTTTGAATCGATTCACACACATGCAATCATAAAAACTCCCCTCAAGTGCAGTGAAATACTCACTTCAAATCAAATGATTTCTCAGTGGGCGAAGGTTGAGTCTCAAGCTGATCAGCCCAAGTAGTTTGTGAGTTACTCTGAGAAGCATCCCACTCAGGGGAGTTACTGGGCACAGACCGCTGCCGGACCACAAGAGCTCAAAGGGCCTTCCTTGGTACTGCTGTTTATGGGGTCTCAAGATGACTGACTTTAGGCATCAGTAATTTTCCATCCTGGTCACAATCCAAATGATGCAATCCTGATATTTAGACAGCAACTATACAATTCTAGTACTACACAGAATGTACAGTTCTGACATTTACCAGGCAGGTGTGACTCCAGGCATCAAGATTTTCAGGCGCGGTCAGGGAGTGCCTGATTGGCCCAACTCACTGCTCTTGTACAAAGACAAGGAAAGTGCCAACTCGTCCCGATTCAATGCACACCAACTAACTATTCCTGCAGTGCAAGCAAGAATACAATGTGGGCTGGTTCTGGGATCGCCAGGTGTGACAGGGGGCTGCACCACCATGTTCCACCCCGTGACTAAAGTCAATCCATCTCTCCACAGAGCAGCAATGTGGTTGCCTCTTGCCTCTGTGCCTATAAACCTAGTAATACTATATTCCAGTTATAATTTGAGGGAAATTTTTGGTTACCTTAATTATCAAGATTTGTTAAATGTGATTAAGCAAGGTTACATATGTAAGTAGGGTTTTGTAGCAATGTGACTCGTTCAGCTAACTTCTACACTCTAATGTATATGAAAATGTTTAACAGCAAGCGTAATATAACTGGAGTCAACAGGATCACAGTGGGGTGTAACATCTGGTTCAGGATTCCAGTTGCTGTTGGAGACCATCCAAATAAGGTATCCCACCAGTGATGTGCCCCATCTTTCTTCACTCTTTTGGTGTCTTGATGTATTTCTTCTGCATCATGGTGGACAGTGATCAGAGTCCTTTAGACATTGTCTCAAATTCATTTCAGCAATTGATGCAGGTCATCACGTTGCAACAATTTCCTCACCAATGTGAGGTTCATCCCAATAGGGGTAGGTGCCAGGTCTTCATGTGATGCATAGTTGGATTGCAGCAATTGATGAGTTGTGATAGGAGCTGAATATATTGTTCAAGTTGCATCCTGCAGTTTTGGTAAAATTACAAATACAGGTGTTTAAGTGGTCATCTATATCTACAGTGGTATTGTCTACAGATCTAGAATCACAAAGAGTTCTCACGCAAATGCATCCATTTCCAATATATACATACAGGTATAGTTTCAGGGGTTTCATCAGGGTGTATTTCAAAGTGACAAATGTTTTGTGTCAAGACAAATGTCTTGGGCTTTGATGGTATTACTTCCACAAATAAATCCCTGTTGTTCCCGCACGACACATGCAGTAACATCAACAGTTTGCCATTTGTTTTCTTTTTGTTGGGCCCATACTCTGTGTTGTAATGGATGGAGTACGATTCCATTGTGATTTAATCCTAACATGATGATTGGGTATAGAGTGTATGTTGGAAGCATTGCTTATTGTTAGAACAAAAGCTGTGGCTTTGCTGTTAGTGGGACTGGATGTGAAATTAACCAGTTGTCACTAAGATTGAAATTCCCTTTCAAATTTAGTTGCATTATCCCAAATTATCTTTCGAATTTTAGCAGGTAGGATGCCTTCTTCACCTTCTCTTATAATTGTTGTCACAGTGGATTATACCCACAGTTGAACCTGAATACAACTGAGAGTGAGACACATTAATTTGGGTCGCATCTAGTACATCCATAATTAATCGGTGAATTTTTCAGTTATTATCTCCCATTGGGGTAAAATATCAGAAAAGAGCCACTGATTAGTTCCTAATGCTGATAGAGAAGATTGTAACGGTTGGTTGAATTTGTAAAAATTACTTGTTACTGAATTTATCTTGTTTGCCAAAACTTCAGCATCTGTGCTGTTTAGCGCTCCCAATCCAGTTCCTAAGACACTGGTCACGTCTTTCCTTGGTCGTTCTGGAGAGGTGACGGTTCGTCCATGCAGCCATGCTAACCATCTTGTATAAGATGTTTTCAGGAATGTTGAGTAGGTACGTTAATTGCAGAGATGTTAACCTGCATGGACAATTCCACTTGTTTGAGAGACCATGAGGGATTAAATAGCATTTGTTGTTGCCCTGTGTTTTTATTTAGGTGGAGACCAATGTTGTAGATGTAAGGAGACCATTCAATAGGAGGCTCAGTTGATGGATGTAATCGTTTGACATGAATTGTGAATTGGAAACCTAAGCTGGAGCGAGAGTTGGGGTCTGTCCAAAGACACTTATGAGTGTCGGATGTGGTATAGTAAACTTATACTAGCATTCATGTTTGAAGGGGCAGATATGTGTGTGTTGTTCTCCCCTAATGTAGTGTATGACAATGTATAAATCTGCTGTCATGCATTGGGTGTGATTTTCAATTCGACATCCCACCGAGATGGTATCTCCTTTAGTCCCCTTTAGAGATGGAACTAGTGAATTTTCATTGTCATTTTTAATGTTCCAATCTTGCTATGGAAAGTGATGTTATTATGTAGCACTATTGTGGATAAATTTAGATTAGGTGTAGGGATGTCATGAAGTACATACGCATCATTTCATGGCCACCCCGTGGAGCACAAGTTCCACGTTTGTCGCTCAGTAATCATCAAATTAAACAATAGTTCTACATCATGTTTACCCCAGAGGCAGAGTGCTAGTACAGGCTGTGTAAAAGTGAAAGTGTACCAACAATCGAGTTTTGGTATATTGTATCACGATTTTTCATTGTCTCTGGGTTTGGAAAAATTGGTGTAATATATCCCAATTTCAGTGAGATTGCCATGGGTAGATCCATTGATTATACGATACCCTATTTTTATTTCTTTCCCTGGTGTGGCTTGAAGTGATAGAATTTGGTTGATGCTATTATTATTGCGGAATATTTCTATTCCTTTGTTGCATAGTGTTTCCCATTTCCATTTCTCCTCTAGGGTATACCTCATCTCTGTGCATGAGTAAAGTAGCAAGGTTTAAGTGTGTTTTGTCTTCTGGTGGTATCCCAGCACTTCCAGTATGATTTACTAGTGCATGGTCCCAAGGGTCTTGTGTATGGATTGTCCAAGGATTTTGTCTGCACTGGAAGGGTTATACTTATCCCAGTTAAGAGGGGGTACAGGATAAATTCACCTAGTAGTTATTCTGTGCTTTGTACCACTATTATCAGTAGCTTCCCAATTTTCATTAGGGTTAGGATTAATATTTGAACTGAAAGACCACACACTGCTGTCTGGCAAGTGCCAAGTTCGTCTGCTTAAACCATCGAATCCTAAAATGTTTTCATTCTGATCTTTAACTGCAAAGCGAGTAGACGACATACGCTTCTTGCCAGGGAACCATAAATTAACTTTTGCAGTTTGGCAAATAGCACTTGCTCCATTCACTCCAGTAATTTTAACTCATTGCTGTCTGGGACGTATACCCAGCTTCTCAGCATCTTGTTGTGTTACTATTGAAATTTGTGTTCCTGTATCTGTCAGAAATTTTGTCAATTGTTGTCAAGGTCCAACTGGGATTAAAATATCATCATCATGTGTCCATTGATAGGATTCCCCTTGTCAGACAGACCCAATTGTTGTCCAGGCGCTATTTGTTTTTTGATTGAGAAAAGAATGGGCTACCATTCTCTGTTGGAGATGGTAGTAGTGTTTCAGTGTTTGGAATGTTTTCTTTTCCATCTTTTATGAGTCCTAGCCACGGGTAGTGGTTTTTCTACTGCTTCCCAGTCATGCCAGTTGCCACAAACCCATTCATCTGAGAATCTGGGAAATGGATTTATTCCATTTTTTTGGTAAGTAATCAGTGATACTACTTGCCATCCTGCCAACTGTGCCAGTTTGACACAAAGGATTCTTTAGGTTGCTTAAATGAGCACTCAAAGATTTTGAAAGAAAAGATTTTACTGAAGATTTAGAAAACATGAGCTTACAGAGTTTGTTGGCAAGGTTCGCTCTACTACTTCTCAAATGGATGGAATAGAAAATCGAAGGAGTTTTTGAGGGGAAAATGATTTATACAGAGTAAAAGAAAAGTGTAAGGGGTAAGGGAGACCCTTCTGTTGAGTCACCAGGTTCAGAATGGACCCCCTTGCTTTCTAAACTCCTGCTCAGAGAGGAGCCTAGGTGCGGCTGGATCCAGAACTGGCCTTAGACCACAGGAATAAAAATTTTGGAGATAAACTGGTGAATTTGGTCAATGACAGATCTGCTGATTTTTGCAGTAGCTATGTTGTTCCTGTGTTTTGTTTATAAGACTTAATTGTTAATGCAAAAGAATAAACAACTATTTCACATACATACATCCTATAGACATGTTCATGTATACACACTCCCTCAACACCCTTGTCGATGCAGAACATCTGTTTGGTGAAAGTGTCCTTAACAGTTGTAGTGTGGTTCGTCTTTGACTTCCCTCATGCACCCCCCATTTTCATCTAGAGGATCCTTTTGTCTTTCAACTGAATTAAGGCAATGAAGCTTTCTTACTTCACAGTGGAGTGAGAACATTTCCAGTACTACAGATTGTACTTTGACTGTTCTTGTCCACTGTATAGATCACCAATCTGTTTTCCTCTTAAAGCATGTTCTTTTTTTTTGGCCTGCAACTTGATGTTATGGTTTGGCTGCGGCCGGCAATAAAAGCACCACGCGGATGCCCCTCCCCCCGTTGGGGTGCGGAGGAGAATGGAAAGAAACAGGCAGAAACTGGTGGGTCGGGATAAGAGCAGTTTAACAGAACAGCAAACAAAGGGAACAGCAACAACACTGATACAGAAAAGGGGAGTACACAAAACAACACAGACTGCACAACAGAGCTGCTCTCCCGAACCACCGCCGCTGCGCGCTCCCGAGCAGTGAGTGAGTTCCCGCTGCCCAGCTCCCCCTCACTGGAACCCAGCGTGACAGCACATGGTATGGAATACCCTGCTCTGTTTGGCCAGGTGGGGTCAGCCCACCCGGCTGTGTCCCTTCCTGGATTCTGGTGAAAATTAACCCTGTCCTGGCCAAACCCAGGA